>Ga0209597_1000658_pt1 | contig 22669 bp, 17 predicted proteins | sample M_140625_MF_Meta_FD_187316 | JGI IMG/M metagenome (GOLD analysis project Ga0209597, IMG submission 187316) | Freshwater microbial communities from Lake Montjoie, Canada to study carbon cycling - M_140625_MF_MetaG (SPAdes) (version 2) | ecosystem: Environmental > Aquatic > Freshwater > Lake... | reverse complement strand
AAGTTCCATCAATACCAGAAGTTCCCGATGTACCATCAATTCCTGACGAACCATCACCACCTGATGAACCATCTAAATTTATTACCCAGTCAGTTACACCGGTTGTTGGAGTTCCAACATATCCAGGTGATAATGGATGTAATGCGTTTCCTCTAGATGCAGTCAGTCCACCTGAAGTAACATCGTATATAACTATAGTTGCCTCGATATAATTTAAACTATCAACCGCCATTATAATTGATTGTCCTGGACTATATCCTAATCCAGGTTCTATTGTAAAACTATAAGTTCCACCAACTAATTGATAATCAAGAGAACCATTATATGTTGTTCTATATCTATCACCATTATATCCGGATGAACCTGACGTACCATTTATTCCTGAAGTTCCTGACGTACCAGAAGTACCAGAAGTACCGGTAGTTCCTGATGTTCCCGAAGTTCCCGATGTACCATCAATTCCCGAAGTCCCTGCAGTTCCACTTGTTCCTGAATTTCCATCAATTCCCGAAGTTCCACTTGTTCCGTCAATACCAGAAGTTCCACTTGTTCCGTCAATACCAGAAGTTCCACTTGTTCCTGATGTACCACTTGTTCCTGAAGTTCCTGATGTACCATTATTTCCTGTAGCACCCGTTGCACCTGTCGCTCCAGTACCACCTCCCGTAAGAGTATAATTTGAAAGTCTTTGACCTATGTATTGATAAGCAATTGCTCTTGGACCACATGTACTTGCATTTCTAATATATGCCAATTTATCAGCAGCATTCTCTAATGCAGTAGGAAGAAAGGTAAATCCTAATCCTGTATCCTTAGGAGTTTTAAGTATATCAAATCTAATCAAACCTGCAAAATAATCAACATCATAACCAGCACTATCATATACTATTGGTGTAACACCATCTTGTGAGAACATTTGAAATGTAAATCCATTAGATGGTTTTCCATTTAAATCTGTTACATCAGTAGGACTTATAAGAGACTTTACCCATTGTGTAGAAGGAAGAAATCCACTAGATGAATAAGTAGGATTACCCTCATCTAAAAACCAAGTTTGATAGTTGGTATTACTCAGTGGATAAAGAAATGCTGCATTTCCAGAAGTTCCAATTTTTTTGATAATCGTTGGATTTGCAATTGTTATAGCATCCGCAGCACCTGTTGTTGCAAATGGTATAGAGTCCATCCAAACCTCATTTGATCTAACATTATGTGAGCTTTTATAAAGTTCATTTCCTGGTACTTGTGCATCTTCTGAAAAGAACTTTCCAAGTGCGTGAAAAAAACCGGCCTTTCTTTGACTCTCTGAATTTTGATTAGGCATATTATTAAAAATTTATTTTAAATTAACTATTGGTATATATTAAATTTTCAACTCATAAAATAAATAATGTGTAGATATATGTGAAAAAAATAAGGCCATTTTCGATGGCCTTATTTTTTAAAGATTTTTGTACTTAATTCAATGAATTATTGAATATAGATCTAATTCCATAGAAAAGACTTTCAAATTGCTCTTTATCACAAGCTATATTGTGATAAACATCTCCCATCTTAATAGAAAGAATGTATATGTCTTTACCCGTATTATTATCTATGAACGTCTTAGTTAGTTTTACATCTACCATTTTAAATATTTTATTTTTTATTATATATTATTTTTTTTAAACAGGAAATGATAGATTTATATCTGTCATCCAAAGCTGCTTACCTCTTGTATCATTTTTATACCCAACAAAAAGCCAAACTTTTTTACAATTCAGAGTCGAACCCCATTGTCCAATAGACCATCTCAATTGTTTTCCGGTTGAAGATCCATTGAAGTTGAATGTTGGTTCTAACATTCTTGCACCCCAAGTTATAGAACTTCCAGAGATATAGGCAAACTTATCTGGTTTTAAATTTGCACCAGTACTATCAATACCAATCAATATTACCAAATATGGATTTGGATTTATAGTATATACACCACTATATCCTCTATCTAAATCAGACTCCGCAAAGTTTGCGTTGAAAGTGAAAAGTGCATTTGTAAATGTTGTATTGACCCCTGCATCTTTAGAATACGATGTAACATGCCATCTAAAATTTGTAAATGTAGTTGGGGTATATCCTCCACCACCTGCACCCGTATCAGTAGTACTCAATCCAAGCGAAGTATATATATCAAATGATTTAGTCGATGAAACTGCAGTAGAGTAGTCGATAGAAGCACTTTTATTTACCAATGGAAAATATTCCGTAAAGTTTGTTTGTGGGTATATGACTCTTCCAAAGATATATTGTAGCTCATCTGTTGCAGTATTAAGTGATACTAAAGAACTAAATGTTGCAGTTCCTAATTGTGTTCCTGATGAAGGATGCACACCTTTATTCGAAGCGTTTGATAGACCTGAGAAAGACAATCTTCCACTTTCACTATCTAAAGGATTACTATTGTAAGCAACCGTGTCAGTTATATCTGTATCAAAAAGCATCTTCTTAGTAGAAGTTGTATATGTATCTGCTAAACCAAGGTCATATATTTTAGATTGTATATATGATAGTTTAGTATTATCCAATCCATTATTTATAGATGTCGTCGAAAGGTCTGCGAAATCAGGTATGTATTGACCTGTACTATTTACCGTTCCTGTTCTAGAGAATGTAAGACCAGATTTGTCCCAGCTATAAGTCCATCCAGTTATTGCAGTACCTGCAGCCTTTGAGCCATCTGCATATCCATCGAATGATCCTGATATTGCCATAAAATATGCATTTATATCAATTTGTTTTGTGTCTGGTATAGTCAAATCATTTAATAGATTTATTCCAGATACTGTAAATCCAAATATAGAGCCTATATCATAGAAAGCAACACCGGAATAATATATGTTTGTTGGCGTTTTTTCATCAAATACAACATTTCCAATAGATGAACTAGAATCTTGAGAATCTTCTCCTAAATCAACATCATAGAATAATGGGTAAGTCGATGAAAAAGAATATACTCCTAGTGTAGCTAATCCAATATTATTACTACCTGGTCCCATACCATTGTTATGTTCTATTTTCCAGCCAAATCTTCCACCATATGGGAATATTGTAGCAACATCTATTGTACCCACAGCTTTTGCCTTCCATCTATCATTGTCTATTGCCCAAGAGTTTATTGTCAATGTTAATCCAGAAGGAGAACTTGTATAAACATTGTTTCCATTTATATTTGTTGCTGTTATAGATCTCAATACCGTAGTACCATCCCCAGCATATAGAGTAAATGTCATCGAAGTTGTTAGAGTTGCAAATGAGAAGTATGAAGTTCCTGTAGTAAATGCAGTAAGTAAAGTATTATATACTTTTACAGAACGTTTTGTCGACGCCGTGAAATCAGTAACAATATTCCATGTACCAATGCTATATTGACCATCTACAGATCCTGTTATTGTGTTTACCGTAGGACTCATAACATATCTATTGAAATCACCTGTACCAAGTAAAGGTGTGAAATAATTTACGTAATTAGGTGCAGGGATCCAAACCATTATTGATCCGGTAGTAACTGGATCATCTTCTGTTACAAGAACACCTGTTGCGGTTGCACCACTTGGATGTACAACTACGGTATTTCCTCTAAATATTATGTTATTTATATTGCCATATGTTGCACCAGTTAAATAATCTTCAACTGTAAGTGAAAATGTTGGTCCTCCACCAGCAACACCAGTTTGGTCTACCCATTGTGTATTGTAGTCAGTTCCGTCAATCTTAGACAAAACCTGACCTAATGTACCACCTGCAGGAATTCCTATTCCTGAAGTTCCACTTGTCCCGGTAGTTCCTGAAGTACCCGATGTTCCATCGACACCTGAAGTTCCACTTGTCCCTGTCGTTCCATCGACACCTGATGTTCCATCAACACCCGAAGTTCCATTGACACCCGAAGTTCCTGACGATCCATCACCACCAGATGCACCATCTAAATTTACGACATATGTGCTACCACTTGGTGAATTTGTTTTGGTTACTCCTATTATTGATATATCACCATTACCAGTATTATATGTACTAACAACACCTTGATAGTAGTTACTACCATCCACAGATACTATTATCTGTTGTCCAGGACTATAAGCAAGTCCTGCATCTATTGTTAGATTAAGAGCACCCGAAGTCCAAGTAATCGAATTATTATAATCTACTCTATATTTATCTCCTGCGTATCCAGAAGTACCTGATGTTCCCGTAGTACCTGAAGTTCCAGACGTACCTGTAGTACCCGAAGTTCCATCGACACCCGAAGTTCCATCGACACCTGAAGTTCCTGACGTACCTGTAGTACCCGAAGTTCCATCGACACCGGATGTACCTGAAGTCCCATCAACACCGGATGTACCTGAAGTTCCATCTATTCCAGATGTCCCTGAAGTTCCTGTCGTTCCTGAAGTTCCAGATGTTCCATCTATTCCAGATGTCCCAGAAGTACCCGAAGTTCCGTCTATTCCAGATGTCCCAGAAGAACCATCACCACCAGATGCACCGTCTAAGTTTACTATCCATGTTGCAGATGAACTTGTAGGAGTTCCTACAACACCACTACCAACATGTAAAGTATTTCCCTTTGTAGCAATCAATTGGTCTCCAATGTAAGAAGTTACTGTTGCTTCTATATAGTTTGAGCTATCGATTGCAAGTATTATAGATTGTCCTGGACTATAAGCAAGTCCTGATTCTATAGTAAGTGTCCAGCTTGCCTGAGTATAATCTATAGTAAGTGTGTTTACACTTCTATATCTATCGCTGATACCAGATGTTCCTGAAGTACCATTAGAACCCGTTGCACCCGTTGCACCTATCGATCCTGTAGCACCCGTCGCACCTTTTGAAAATGTATTCAACCTTTGTCCTACATATTGATAAGCAATTGCCCTAGGACCACCATTTACACTTTTTATAAAGTTTATTGCATTTGTTTGATTTCCTGTATTTGAAATGGCTTGGAATGCAGCCTCGTTCATAGTATAACCTAATCCATTATTACTATCTTTTGGAGTTTTACCCGCATTAAATCTAAATATTCCAGAAAATGTATCTACATCATATCCTGCATTATTATAATCTTTAGAATTGAAAGTTCCATCTCCATTAGGTGTGTATAATTTTATAGAATAACCCACAGAAGGACCACCTGCAGAATCAGGAACATCCGAAATATTTATTATCGGTTTTACCCATTCATTCGATGGTAAGAATTGTCCGTAAGGCACAAGACTTGGTGTTCCTGTATCAAGAAACCATGATTGATAAATAGTACCATTTAATGGATATAAATAACCAGGACTTCCAACAAGATTATTTCCAGTTCCGTCAACCGAACTAACCGTACCTACTTTTCTTATTATATTTGGATATTGATCAGAATATACAGAAGCAGAAGCAAAAGTATAGGCAACAGGAACATCATCCATCCAAACCTCACTTGATCTAACATTATGTGAACTTTTGTAAGGTTCATTTCCAGCGTCGACACCATCAACCGTGTTTACTTTACCCAACCAGTGAAAAAAGGCACCTGTTACTTTACTAGTATTATTTACTATTGGCATATCTTATATGTATTTTTATCTATTATATATTAAATTTGAATCCTATTAAAACCCGGTAAATTGAATATCACTTAAATAAATTGCTTTACCTCTACTATTATTTTTAATTCCTATAAAAATCCAGAATTTTATAAACGGTACAGTTACATATCCTTTTGTAAAAGATATTGTGGAATTACCACCAGTGCCTACAAAGTTCAAAGAACCATTGGTTCTTCCACTATATATTCCGGTATTTCCTGTCAAGAAAATATATTTAGTAGGTGTTAAATTTGCACCAGTTCCATCGACTCCTATCAGTATCACAACATCTCCAGTTCCGCTTGATCCCGAATCACCTTTTTGACAATGAAAATCGGTTTCTTCTATATTGGACTCTAATCTGAATTGTCCTGTTGCTGTTGGATCACCATTTGCCTTTTGATATTGAGTAACATACCATCTATAATCATTTGTAGAAAAAGGTGTTGTAGTTCCCGTTGGATCCAAAATTGTAAGCATATTAAAACTTGTATTTACTCCACTCAACGCAGAATAATTACAACTTGTTCCAAAGTTATAGTATGGCATATAAGTTGTGAAATCGTGTTGTGGATATATTATTCTTCCAAATATATATTGTAATTCACCTATATTAGTACCCGTATTTAATAATGTATTTGAATCAAACACACCATTACCATTACCCGCAATAACACTTGAAAATGATAATCTATTATTCTCACTATCTATTGGATTACTCAAAGTTGTTGTAGTACCAGCAACATCCGTATCTATTAGTGTTTTCTTTGTTGATGATGTCCAGGTATTATCTGGATTTCCATAATCGAAAATTCTTGCAGTTATACTAGATAATTTACTAGAATCTAAAGTATTACTTGTATTAGGATTAAATCCTGGTATGTATCCAACTGATGGTAAACCAGTAAAAAGTGTACCATTATCATTATTCATAACAACATTTACAGAACCACTTCTTGAAAAGGTCAATCCGTTTTTGTCCCAGTTTATACCCCATCCTGTTATTGCAGCACCTACTCCAGATTTTGTTCCGTCTGCATGTCCGTTTAGGAAATTTGTAGTTCCATCATTCGTCATAGAAAGGTTATTTGGTACAAAATCTATTTGTTTTGTAGTAGGAAATGTTATGTCATTTAAAAGATTTATGTTTGATGCGGTCATCGCAAAAGTTGATCCAGAATTATAGTATGCAATTCCGGAGAACTTTTTAAGAACTGCCGTTTTTTCATCAAATGTAACCGAACCTAAATTTGCACTTGTTGGTAAAGCATCATTGTCATAAAAGAAACTTATAGTATTCTTAACTATAATACCATCCACACCATTATCATGTGTTATTCTACATTTGAATCTTCCACCATTGGGAAATAAAGTAGAACAATTTACATTAGCAACAAGACTAGCTGCTTTGAATTTATCTTGATCATTTGAAAATACACCTAATACTAAAGAAATACCGGTTAAAGAGTTGTCATCTATAGAAGTTGTAGAAGGACATGTAGAGGTATTCAAAGTCTTTGTCATTGTTCGTATCGCAGTTGTCTCATCTTCTTTAAATACTTCGAATTTTATAGTAGTAGTTTGTGAAGAACAAGAAAATGCAGAATTTGTAAATGGTGAAAAAGAGAATGAACTCAAATTTCCACTATATTTAGTTTTTCTCGTAGTTCCTGTAGATACACCACTTGTTTGAAAATTTGTAAGCATACTCCAATCTCCTGTTCCAAAGTTTCCTGGGACCACACTCGATGTATATGATTGTGTTGTAGATAATGAGATATATCTATCCGATCCTGACGCATCTATTGTAGGATTGAATACTGCAACATAATTTGGTGCCGGAATCCAAACAACAACCTCAGGTGTTTGTCCGGTAACCGCAACACCAGTTGCAGTAAGACCCAACGAATGATTTACAACCACTGTGTTTCCTCTAAAAATTATTTTATTTATGTCATTGAATTGTTGTCCTGTTAAATAATCCTGTATGGTAAGTGAAAAACTTCCACCACCAACACTTGTTCCTGAAGAAGAAGATTGACTTGTAGTATAAACTCCATTACTGGAATCAGTATATTCATCATAATCAATACCTGATTGAAATAGCACATAGTCCAAATTCCAAGAAGTTTTTGATGCACTTGCACCACCAATCATTCTTACTTTAAGTCCTTTAATATTTTCAATTTTGTCTCCAAATTTTATTGTAGGTACAACTACATGTTGCCATTGTCCAATAATATTAGGCTCCAAACCATATGCCATCAAATTGATTGTATTACTTGATGCAGTACCTGTATAATAACTAGAAGTTCCGTATATCTGAACACTTAAAAATCTATTGTGATCTAATTCATTATTTAACTTAACTCTCATAGAAAGAGATGAATACTCACTTCTTTTTATAGTGTTTATACTTTTTATAAAATCCAATCCAGTTCTATAATCAGTATTAGATGAAATACAATATGTCGAATTGAATTGACCAATATTAGATTGAAAACTTACATCTGCCGAATTTAATGTTCCAGATATTTGATAAGCCGTAGTAGCCCATTGTGAGTTGTTTTCATATACAATTTCATTGGTTCCTACTTTATCAACACCTTTCTTGATAAGTGCATATTGTATAAGAACCTCATCTTCACCAAGTACTGGTTTTTTAGGTAATGGGGCTGGTATACCTTGTTTAATCTTTATATCACCGTCTTCATTTATAACTATGGCATCAATTCTATCATAAGTTGGATGTGCAACGGATACAGATAGATTTGGCATACTAGCAGTTTTGAATAATATCTCATCTGCAAAAGTATATGCTAAGTTTGTTAAACTAAACGTAAGTGCAATAGGATCGGTATTCGACCATTCGGCACCACCATAATAAAGTCTTTTTACTGGTTTTACTAAAGAGTTGACATAAAATTTATCTATTATAGAATATTTTGAAAAAGTTCCACTATAGTTTAGATTATATCCAATTGGCGAATTAAACGGATATATTAAATATTCACTTGTTATATTTGTGTAGCCATATCTTGATTCTTGCATCTTATTGTTTTATTTTTTTAGAAATATCCTAAATATAAATTTTGGTCATATATAAATCCACTTGGTGTGAAATGATCTTCTACATTATCAGAATTGTCTTTGTTTGATCTAGTATTGTGAATACCAACTGATACAGTACCTGCACAGTAGATGAATTTTCCTGAAACACCCGAACTATATCCAAGTGAGTTATAGATTCCTAATTTGGATTCCGTTGCAGTAATCAATATAACTCCTGAATTTTCCAATGAGTTGTATATTTTAGTATTATACAAATATGTACTCGACATAGAAGCCGCGTTTATACTTATAGCATATGGGTTTGTACCAAGGCCATCTGTTTTTATAAACGAATCACATACTTTTAATTTGATCTTTCCACTCGCGTTTATTATTGCTTCTTTTTTAGAAACAACATCACCTAAAACAGATACATTTCCATATGAAGTACCATCTAAATATATTCCTGGACATTCTCCACCAGATATATTTCCAAAAATACTAACGGTTCCTGAATTTATATAAACTGTTGAATTTAATCCACCCGCATTGCTAAAAGAACTTTCTAATAAATTACCATTTATTATAACACTTGCACTTGCACTTTTTACAGATAATACATGTTGTAAACCTGCTACAGGTCCATTTAGATTCAAATCCGAATCACATTCTATAGAAGGACTATTTACCTCTAAAGTTCCCATGAATTTATTCGAAACACTTATTGTATCATATGCACCTACTATTCTTTCGGAAACATTTATATTTACATTTGAAGAAACATCAAAATCACCATTATTACTACCAATCAATATAGCTTTAGAAAAACCTGATTTACATCTTATATAATCTCCTTTTAGTTTAACATTTGATGTTCCGGTAGTGTTAGTAACTTTTAATACGACATTTTGATTATCTATACTAGAGAAATTAAAAACAATATTTGAAGAGTTTGTAACATCGAGTGGAACTAAATTTGGATTTGTTCCTGTAAATCTGGCAAATCCAAATATAGAAGAGCTAACCGCCCCATTTATATCAGTGAAACCATTTTGTGAAAAGATTACATCTGGTTCACAATAGAAGTTTACATTGTTTTGAAGATATACAATACTTGTATATAAGCCTTTCTTCATATAAACCAATCCAGTATCAGATGAAGAAAAAGAAGATGAAGATGTCAATCCACTCATTGCTTTTTCAACCGTTGCAAATGGTTTATCAACTCTATCAACTAATCCAGTAACATCGTTTCCTTTTGCGGGATCTACATAAGCAGTTTTGTATGTTGTGAATACGTTTCCTAATTGTGAGTCTACATATTGCTTTGTTATCAAAGAATTATTTACAAATGTTGCGTTATAGTTTGTAGAATACTGAAGTCCTTTTAAGTCTCCTGTAGTTATTGTTCCTGAAGTAGCACTTATTACAAGGTTTGAATTATCAATTTCAATATAAGATTTTTCTTTAGTCAATCCATCTGATGAAATAAGAATTTTATTTGCAACAGATCCACTATCTAAATAAATTGAACTATATCCATTAATTGATCTAATTGATGTCGCCGCTCCTAATACAATATTATATGTACCTGAATTGTTTCCCACTGCCAATACTTCATCTAATGGTGCGGTTGTTGCTGTTATGTCTTCCCAAGTAATCGTTCCATTACCTGCTGTTTTAAGATATTGGTTAGAACTTCCATCTACATTTGGAAGAGTATATGCGTTGTTTATATTTACATTGTTTCCTAAATAAACCGTATCATTTAAATCTGCCAACAATCCCTGTCCACCAATAATAACAGAATTTCTAACTCCAATATTGGTAGTTGAACTTTTAGTGTTTATATGTACATATACTTTATTATCAACCGTATCACTATCATAAGAACTTCCAATCTCTAACACATTGATAGTAGAATTGAAAGCATCTGTATTTTTATGTTCTATCAAAATACTATTATTATTCTGTTTTAGTATAACCGATGCTGTTAAAGAACCTATTTCAACAGAATATGTGGTTCCTGAAATCAAGAAAGATCCATATTTATTTTGTTGAGAGTTGAATAAGCTTATATCATTGTTTGATATACGCACTGATGATGTTCCTGTAGAAGATGCAGTTGAGTAAATAAAAACCGATCCACTATAATCTAACTTAATTGCGGCTTTAGAATTTGAACTATAGATAGAAGTTCCTGTACCCATCATTATAGAATAAATTCCAGAATCATTTCCAAGATTAAGAGTCTGTTTTAGATTTTGAGAAGAGCTTGTAAATAAAGGAGTAATGACACCTAAATAGTTTTTTTGCTTTATAACACCATCTAGGTCATATCCGATAGTATATCCATCAGAAGAAGGTGTCGCTGCAGTAACCATACTTATACGGTTGTTAAATATAACTTGACTCATTTAGAATAATTATTTTATATTCTATATATAAAATTTCAGATTCTTTTTATTACTATCTTTGTTAAAAGTACTTTAATGGACGATTATAATGAATTTTTGAATTTGATAATCAAAGAGAATTAAAAGAATGCTCAATATTTAGGTGGTATAGGCATATCACTTGTTATTTGGATTTTGAATCCATATCCACTATCTTCATCAGATCCATATTTGGTTTCCGTGTAGTAACCATTTTGTCCATCAAAAGAAATAGGCTTTGGACCATTCATTTGTTGTCTTCTCATTTCTTCACCTTTTCTCTTAGCTTCTTCCTGTGCTATCATTTGTTCAAATGTTAGACCTTGATTAACAGAAGTAGGTGGTATATCATTTGTATGAATCGATTGTTGAGTATTTTGGTATCCATACTTTCTCAAAAGTTGTTCTGCTTCCCAACTATCTATGTTAGGATTTTCGTTTGTTTCGACTTGTTGACCCTGTATGAGTCTTACTTCTGGTCTTTGCATGTTATTTAATTATTTTTATTAAATATATTTTATTTCCGTTTTTTTCCATTTTATAACCTTCGATTGGATTATTGTTTAAAAATCTCATATAAAGTTTTGTTCGTTGAGTAATTACAAACTTATCCTCATTTTCTTTTGCAAGACCTTCAAATCTAACCATTTTTATCCACGGTTTATTTTTTAAAAATTCCGGAACAATATCACTAAAAATTGTTTTTACTAGTCTAAAAATATTCGCGTTCACGACTTTGCTTATACTCCAATATTTTATTTCATCATCCCATACAAAGTAAGTTAACTCATATGAACTTCCAAGATTTGAGTTTCCAGGCCCCATTGAATCATTTTTTAGTTGAACTAAATAATCGTTTTCTTCAACATCTTTAAAAGTGTATTTAATCAAAAAATCATCACCTGGTAATAATCTTACCTCATAAGATTCTATCCCTTCTATTATCATATCCATAGTTGTTTTTAAATATTTCACTTATTATATATTAAAAAATATAATATGATTATAGAGAAAATAGAGATGTAATAAGACGATATATACACTATGGAATACAACATAGTAGCATTAGACCCCTCTTTGATATCAACCGCACTTGTGGTGAGCTCAGAAGAAACATTTAAGATGTATAATTATTGTAGAGAAAGTTCTGCATTTGGTAAAACAGGAATAAAAAAATGGTTCAAACTTGCAGAACAATTTGTAACTTATAAGTTCATAACATATAGAGAATTTACAGACTATTCAGAAGGAGAACTTACAAAACTTAAAGATTATGACAAAATAACCGATGATATCATATCCGACATATTATCAAATATCGATACATCAAAACCAACAAAGATTGGGATAGAAGGATATTCTTTTTCAAGTACTGCTGGTGATATAATCGATTTAGTTACTTTCTCTACACTTTTAAGAAAAAAACTTTTTGATCAGATATCAGAAGACATAATAGTTCTTTCACCATCTACATTAAAGCTAGAGTCTTGTAAATTGACTTATCCACCTATTGTTTCAGAAACAGGAAAGAAAGTTAAAAAGGTAAAGATTGAATATAGAAATACTCTTGGAATGTCTGGTGGTAAATTCACCAAAACAGATATGTTTATGGCAATAGTAGAAAACAACAAAATGCAAGACTTTTGGACAAAACACTGCAAGCTTGTAAAATCAGATGTATTAGGTGTCGCTACGATACCAAAACCATACGAAGATGTAAATGATGCATTTTTGATATACAATGTTCTTAAAAAAGAAAACCAGTCTTAAAGACTGGTTTTTGTATTTTTTTTTGTAATAGTATAACTACACCTAAGTTTTGATCCTTCCATAGGAGGATCAATAAATGTTATTATATTTCCAGATATCGTATAGTCAGTATCTTCATCACTATCCTGTAAAAGACCATTTAAATATAGATGTTCACTATTTTTAGATGGTGTATATTTTAATAAGAATTTTTTATTAACTCCATTAATTAGACCTGCAGGTATTTCTTTATTTACATTACTATTTCCTATTTGACTTATAATTTTCTCTGCACTCCATAAATCTGTTTTACTCATACCAAGATCATTTATGGTATATCCAGAAGATACTATAGAATCTAAATTTGATATCAATATTTGATTTGGAGTAAACATTGTGTTATTTAAACCTCCTCTATTAATAGGAAGTATTCCCGTCCAGTTTATAGATAGTGTATGTATAGTAGAAGTCACACTTGGAGTTGATGATTCAACTTGACCATATATCTCATTTAAAACACTCATTGAGATTTCTATATTGTCATCATTTGAAGTATTAATTGTTTGTACAGATGCTGTAGATCCATTAAAAGACTTTATTCCTGCAGCAGAAAGTATGGCATCATCAATATTGACCGGTGGTGTAATTATAGTTCCCGAACTTTTTATGATATCAATATAGGATTGGATCTTTACCAAACCCGCAGTGGCTTCATCTTTATTTAAAAAATCTAATACAATTATTAGATTACCGGTAAGTACTATACTTAGATTATTATTTGTTGTATAGACTCTTAAAACAGAAAATGGATTTATTGTATGAACGGGATAATTCCGGTCATCATATATCTTGATTGTCTTATCAGACTCATTTATCGTTTTTAAAAATCTATTATAGCTATAACTCATTTTTAATAATTAAAGTTCGTTTATATATAAAATAAAAAGAACTTTCTTAATTTTTTTATATAATTGAAATGACAACAGTTGTTGTATTTCTATTTCTTCCCAAATCAATCAGGTTAAACCTGACTATGTAATTCCCATTTCCTCTAATTTCAGAAACTTCACCTGCAGCACTTATAGTATCCTTATAAATCAAAACATCATCTGCTATTATAGACATTTTACCATCTCTGTTATCCGTTATGTCATGTATCAATCCGAATATGATGTCTTCCTTAGAAATAGGATTTGGTCCTTCATATTTAGATTTATTTATAGAAACTCTAAATAAATCACCATCATTTGTAGATAAAAGACCTTCATGAGATTTATTACCATCAATATTAACTTTTTCGCCAAAGAAATACTCTTTGAATACTATAGTTGGTGGCGTTATGTCGGATTCTAAAGAACTGAGATCAACAAGTTTATTCTCCAATCCATATATTAACATAGAATATGCTTGGTCACAATCAAATGTAGTTAAAAACTCAAGAGTTGTTGGATCAACTTGTGAATCGATTATAGTCAATTTTAAATCACCATCTCTTTCTATTGATCTAATAGTAGATAGGTATATATAGACCATAGGCTTTGGTGGAATGTTTTTATCCATAAGCACAATTGACTCTCCCGGTATATGAGATTTAATGTCGGTAAAATTCAAATTTCTTAAAGAAGAATTTGATTGTATATAACCATCTCTGATGTTTCCATAATATCTTTCGATAAAATATTCTTCACCATTATTTCCAATATATACTATTCTTTGTCTACTTTCTGTCTGATTATCAATCACAACATAATAGCTTTCTATCTCATATCTACCTAATTGCATCTTTTAATTATTATTATTTTTATTATCCTACGTATATATTAAAGTTATGTCTAACACCAATAGGACTTACAGAAAATTGATTTATAACCCATACTATATAAAGCTCATCATTTGTAGATACTTCCAATGCATTTTCCAATGTAAAATTATCTAATTGACTATTTGCCAAGTTTTTATATTCTGATGTAATCACTACCGAAGTTCCCTTTGTGTGATTATTTAAAGTAAAAGTTTGAGAATCAGAACTTCCCAATTGATTTAATATCTGTGTCATTATACTTACTTGAGTAACTTTTCCATCAATTAAAGATTTAACTCTTTTAGATAGAGTTGAACTATTAGATTGTGCAGGTGAATCTCCGACCGAACCAATATAGTAACTCATATTATCCACAGGATCCATTGGGCTATGTGAAAATTGATATGTGATTCCAGTTGATTGGTATGTAATTATATTGGTAGTAGTATTACTTGTAGATTCTATTAAAGAAATCCATGCCTTTCCATTCCATTTCCATTTTGATCCAGTTGGACTAACATAAACGTCACCAACTTTTTTGTCTTTAGGCCATTTTATTATCACTTTTCTATTCTATATTTTTTATCTGCAATCAAAAAAGTTGCGAGTGTCCTCTATAACTAAATATACCTAATCCATTTGCAATAATCGCAATATTAGTTCCAGAGATAGTTGCACTTATAACCGTAGATTGAGTACCAGTTGTAGATGAGTTTACTAAGTAGGTCTGTGTGTTTACATTAATATTACTATTATTTGCAACCACAAAATGATATGTTGTTGCGTCACCAGTAACCGTATTTACTTCTACGAAATTGAAATTTGCGCCATTGTACACCGATGAATTATAGTGAAATAAAACTAAATTATTTGGATTATGTACATGTGGTTTACTAATAAGTTCTTCATACATACTTGGACCTGTAGCTCCAATAGGACCTGTAGCTCCAATAGGACCAACAGGACCAATCCCTGCAGCCCCCATCCAGTTATATCCATAGACATAAACATATAAAAGTTCAAATTCGGTATCATACCAGAAAGTACCTACTTTTATAGAATCTGTTCCAGTACCGCTAGGTATTGAGTCTTGATAAAAGAACGCATCAGTAACACTACTTACATAGTTTTTTAATTCATTATTTACAAATAATGGTGTCTTACTATTTAAACTATCAATTAGTTGTTTTATTCTAGGAAGAGCCATTTTCGATTCATTCATAGTAGAAAATGGTATAGTAATCACTTTTCCACTCTTTATACTTATTTTTATAATATTGTTATTTATCAATACATTCAATACAGCATATGGATTGATAGTGTGAGTTACAATACCTTTGTCATCCTGTACCTGTATATTAGTATCGGTTGCAGAAAGAGGTTTTAAAAATTTATCCCAGCTATAGCTCATTTCTTTTATACTTTTTTTTATATTATATTTAAATTCACTACTACATTCTGTAGGTTGTTGTTTGCCAAATCTACAAAATCAAATTTAAGTGAATATGATCCTGTCAACCCTATTGAGTTGACAACACCTGTAGAGTTATTTATGATAAGGTTTGAATCCATTAGTTCAATAACACCATCTCTATCATCATTTACATAGTCTATCAATAGATCTTTTAAATTAGATTTTTGAATGATTCCTGCAGTTCCATATGTAGAAAGAGATATAGAAGTAGAGAATGTAAATCCATCACTAAATGTGTTATATGGTGTGCTAAATGTTGCACCAATTGTTATACCATCATTATAAAGTATATAATCTCCACCAGTACCAGCAGTTGCATTGAAATATATAACCGGAGTAACATCGTCGTTTTCTGGTATAATGGTAGATATATTTACATTAGGATGTTCAAGTACATAGTTTAATAAAGAATGTGCCTGTCTAGCATCATATTCCGTTAAGAAATGTAGGAAAACAGAGCCATAACTCTCATCATCTATTACAAGAAAATTACCATTTAATGTTATTGTGTTTATATATGAAAGACCAATATAGATAAGAGCTCTTGGTGTAGTATTTTTATCATATACTGCTATAGATTCACCTACAACAAACGATTTTATGTCTGTATATTCCAAACCAGTAAAAGATGTTCCCGATTGATTTATATCATCATTAAAGAATGAATAACTATCATCTATAACACCAACCATTACATCCAATATTACTGGATATTTTGTGTTTGGATTATTAAGATATAATTGTGGAATTCTGTTACTAGAGTTTCCTGTAAGAACCAACATTTGTGCAAATGTTAAGTTTTGTACCGGATAGTCATAATACGAATAAGAAATGTAGTTATCCATCTCTATTACCGACTTTTGATCATAAGTTGCTTTTATTGATAAAAATGTTGCGTTATCTCCGACACCTAAATGATTTAATAAATAATTGATTTGACCAGCTTTTAGTATAACTCTACCTTTTAACAATTGTTTATATGGCATTCTTACATCTGATGTAATCAGTTTTTCTACAGTGTTTGAACCTTCAACTGCTATAAAATCACCACCATTTATTTTTATGTATTGACTTCTTTTTCCGAATAATGAATTTCCACAACTACCCATGTTTTGAATTAAATTTTAAGTATATATTAAAATCTAATTCTATAAAATTATAAATCTCTTACATCCACTCTATATCTCTCTGATAAAATGGTAGATGATTTTGAAACTCTCGTAATCAAAATTTTCTTTCCTTTGTTTAAGCTAAAATAAGGATGGTTTGAAAGAAGTGAACTACTTGTTCCATGTAATTGCATTGGAAGTGACGTACTATTTGTTGTAGTATATGTAGAGAATGCATCACTGGCGTTTATGTCCAAAGTAACATAAGAACTTGTCATTCCAACTAAAGAATCTACTTTGTATTGTCCTGAAAAATCATATACCGAAGAAGTTCCGATGAAAAGGTTATTTATATGTAGGGTATCACCAGACTTAATTGAGTTGTTTATCAAATAAGAATTTCCTGTAAAAGGAACATCTAAATATCCACCACTTCTAAGAACTATTGGTTGTTCAAAATCGATTTCGAATTTAAAATCTTTCCAAAGCATTGCAGAATTAGGAAGTTGTTTTGTAGTATTGTAATACACTGGTAAGTCAATCTCACCAACAAGAAGTATCTGTGTATTTACACTTGTTGTTGTTGTTATGTCACTGTTTATGTAAATATCCATTTTCTTATTTTGAGATGCAAATTCTGTTCCAGATATGTAAAACTCCACTGTCTGCATATAATCTAAATCTCTACCTAAAAGAATTGTTAGTTTATCTTTGTTTGGTAAAGTAAGAGGAACTTCATCATTGTTTATGATATGTACCATGAAGTCTTTATTTGTTGGCACTGACATATTCATAGGTATTATACCCTGTGCATTATATAAATCTGTAGATTTTACTTGTTCTATCTTTGTATAGTTTGAGTCTATGTTATTAAGTGTTATTGTTGTTCCGGATGCGATTACTTCCACACTATTGGATGTTACCAATTGTCGGGTCGAATATAGTCTTATTAGATCCTCCAATGACTTTACTTTGGCGTTGATTACATTGATATCAGTCTGTGTATATATCAATCCACGAATTGAATTTATCTCATCTTTTATTATACCCTGATCCGCTAATATATTCAAAAAACTATCATTTGTAGAAGAAAGTTTTTGCATTGCACTATTGAAAAGATTCATACTAAACATAGAGTTTATTGCCTCTGGGTTGTATGTATCTTGTGGGTTGTCATTTATTATGTTGAAGTTTAGATTTAAACTGAACGCATAGGAACTACCATCTTGCTTACCGTTTGAAACTAATTTTTTATATGTTGGAAACTTTAATCCAATTTCTTCTTCTTTGTCGTTATTGTTTGGATTATCCAAAAATGATATTCCATAGACATTGGTTCTTGATATTCCATTTTGATCTTCTACGGTATAGTACCATAAAATTGCATTGAACTCAAAATCAGTAGGAGGAGTATTGTTTACTTCCAACGCATTAAATTGATCAAAGTTAGTTACTTTTCTATTTGCTATGTTCATTTTCACATAGTGTCTAGAATCAAAATCAACTCCAATCCCATCAATAGTCTCAGCATTCACTATAGGGTTGTTTATATCTCCTTTTACACCAAAATAATCACCACTTCTTCTAAGAATATCACCTGGTGAAGTTTCATAAGTAAAGTCTAGTGTATCAAAATGTCCAAAATAAGATCCTGGATAGTTTTGTGGTGAACTAACAATAGGTGAGTTGAAAAGCTCTGCACCCATTATCTCTGTCTGATATTGACTAGGTAATATAGGGAATATTAAGTTTGGTTTGTAGTTTACATCGTAATTTGTTCTGAAAAGAATATCAGGAGTCATACCCGTATGATCAGGAATATGTGCATATACTTCTGTATATGATCTATTTGCTTCCTGTACATTACTAACACCATTTATCTCACCTAAATATTGAACAAGTCTATGATAAACAAGCTCTGCCTGTCCAGTAAATTCAGTTTGTCTAGATAATGTGGAGTCAATATCAACTACAATTCTTTGTCCTGCTGTTGCACCAGGTGCTGATATCTCTAAAATTTTTACAAATTGACCCTCTTCGGATCCAGAATCATAAAAGTTATCATTAATTGAACCTTGTACATTATTGTTATATATACTAGAGTTACCAACATTGAATATTCTTATAGTATCACCTACTCTGAAGTTTGTCAACCCATTGAATTCAATCTCAAGCTTGTTTGTATAATTTGAACTAGGACTTTCATAAAAGTATCTAGTGTCCCATTCAATCACCTCTCTTTCTTTCCAAAGATATTCTGGAAAATAGTCATCCGCATTTAACTTATTACTTTGAAATTCAGAAAGATTTGCAAAATATTCATCTTGTGGAATAGCTGGTTCAAAATCAATTACATTTAATTTTTTACACCATTTAAAAAATAACTTCTCACTTGTAGTTTCCAATGCGTTTGTATCATAATAATACTTTGTATTATTTAAACGACTTTCTCTTATCACTATCTCTTGGTTAGCAACATAGTTTCTAAGAGACTCAACTATTTGTGATGAAAAGTCTGCAGGTGGCGTCGCGTTCACTGATTTTCTAAAAGAACTTTCAAAATCGAAATAAATCGGTTTTGATTGCGTTCCTACGCTTAGGTTCTGTGAAGGAAAGTTCAACAGAGCATATTTAGAGAAATACATTTTATAGTTTGCATTCTGATATGATGCAGATATATCCTCTGCAGCACCTGGAAATGCATAAAAAGTTGTTCCATTTGATTTAAGTTGTTTATATAGAGGACATGATGACATATTATATATAGTTATAGTTTTAATTATATATAAAAAAAAGATATTCCTATGATAAAAAATAATGTATCAAAAATTGAAATAACATCAAAAAATATAAAATATTATTTGGATAGAGGATATTTGTGTGAGATAGGTAAGATTCTATCAATTGATGTTTCTAATATGCCAAAAATGTCAAAAAATATAATAATCGCTATTTGTGAAGTTTGTGGACAGGAATCAAATTTATCATATAGTAAGTATAATAAAAATATAGAAAGAGGTGGATTTTATTCTTGTAAAAAATGTTCCGACATAAAGAGAAAAAATACAAACCGTTCTAATTATGGTGTTGAAAATATAAGCCAAACAGATTTTAATAGAAATAAAATGAGTAAATGGATGTCATCTGACGAATTTAAAGATAAATCAAAGAATACACTATTTCTTAAATATGGTGTTGAATCATATTCTAAAACTGAGGAATTTAAAAAAAATATGTCAATTTTACAAAAAGAGATAATTGATGAAAAAAAAACAAAAGGTCTTTATACATGCACACTTTCAAATCCAGAAAATAACAAATTAAAAAATGAAGGTATGGTTAGAAAATATGGCGAAAAATACTCTTTACTTGTTCCAAGTATAAAAGAAAAAATTCAAAATAAAAATTTTGAAAAATTTGGACATATATCACCTTTTGGTAACAAAGAAATACAAAAAAATATAATAGATAATAAAATTTACAAAATATCTCAGTGTGAGACTTTTTTTAACGGCTATAAATACAATACGGATTTATTTAAGATTTATAGAAGAAAAGTTAGATATAAAACAGATTTATTAAGAGCGGAAATATTTAAAAACTGGGATGGTTATGATTATTACGATGGTGAATACATCAAAGATAATTTTTATTTAGATAAAAATAATACCAGCTATCCAACAATAGATCATAAGATTTCATGTTTTCATGGGTTTGTAAACAATTTAGATGTTGATTATATCTCTGATATATCAAATTTATGTGTAACCAAAAGATTCTTAAATAATAAGAAGGGTAATTTAAATGAGTCCGAATTCATAGACAAAAATAAAAACATTTCTTTGTAAATACATATAAATGTATGCTTGCACATATATTCTATTCAATTGGAGTTTTGTTCATTATAAGAGCAATTTCTTCTATTCATTTTTTTCAACAATACTATTCTATAAAAGAATGGCGTTCGGTTTATTCCGTAGTTATAGGAAGAACTCCAAAAGATTCGGATTTTCGGAACAAAAAAGAATTGGATATTTACCAAACACAAATAGTTCTTAACATATTTGAAATTACTTGGCTATTGATAGGATTATTCACCGCAAATATCTACATATTTTTAATAATGTTATTTATGTTTTTAATTGTTGATATTTTTTCCAAATCCTTTAGATTCACGGTTTTTGAAAAAACATTATCGATGCTTTTCATATTGATACGATTTTTTGTATATTTGCTATTGATTGTAAATGATTTTACATATCAATATAACTTTTGGACTATTCTTAAAAACTGGATATGATAATTATACAAGGAGAACAAGAAACCGGAAAATCTACTTTAGCATTAAATTTAATAAAGAATAAAAATAACTCTTTGTATTTGACATTGGATAATGACTATAATCTTATAAAAGAATTAAAAAAATTCAATATTGACTATACTTACATAAAATTTGGAAATTTAATAGATTTGAAATATCGAATATTGGAAAATGGTGGTCTTATAAACAATAGTTTAGAATATGTAGTTATAGACTCTATAAACCTTATAAAAGATAATAAATCCTACAAAGAAAAAATAAGTTACATAGAACAGCTAGAATCTGACTTTAAAATAAAAGTTGCATTAGTTTTCAATACTCTAAACAGAATGGATAAAGCATTAAAATTTATTGATTCTCTGGATCACAAAGTAATAAATATGAATCTTATTGGACAGGAGTCTCACCTTCAGCATCTTCAGTAGGTGCCTCACCTTCAGATTGTGCCTTTTTTTCACCACCTTCTTCTGTAAGTAATTTAACAGACTCTTCGATTGCCTTTTGAGTTCCTTTTATTAAATAGTCATAAAGACCGATTGCATTGACTTCACTAGGTGCATTACCAAAAAACTTTATATCATTTAATATTTCATCTATATCGTTTCTAAACTTTAGATAAAAGTCATATAAATCAGAATCGTTTATTAAACCTTCAATCTTTACATCTTCTGGTTCTTTTACGAACTTATCTATGAATGATGTAAATTCACCACCACTATTTTCGATAGTTTTCTCAATCATCGATTTTATTTCGTCTTTTATCTCAGTGTATTTAGAGGAATCGACTTTCTGAACTTCTTCGTTCGCTTCATTTATGAATTGTAAATATCTTTTAACCATAATGTATATATTAAAATTTAATATTATTTTTATCCCCAAGTACCATTAAATACTCCGTTGTACCATATACCAGACTCAAAAATACCTTCATCAAAAATCCCGTTAGTCCAGATTCCTGTTTTCCAATTAGCATTGCTGAAATTACTAACTATTTTTAGACCAGTATCTATAGCAGATGTTTTATCATATAATTGTGCACCTAAAGTATCCGAGTATCCAAATTGTATTTCCCAACTTTGTAAATGTCCTATATTTATACCGCTTGTATTTTCTATTGAAAGAA
>Ga0209597_1000657_pt1 | contig 22674 bp, 21 predicted proteins | sample M_140625_MF_Meta_FD_187316 | JGI IMG/M metagenome (GOLD analysis project Ga0209597, IMG submission 187316) | Freshwater microbial communities from Lake Montjoie, Canada to study carbon cycling - M_140625_MF_MetaG (SPAdes) (version 2) | ecosystem: Environmental > Aquatic > Freshwater > Lake... | reverse complement strand
CCATGGAGAATCACGACAACCTTTCCTTTTGGATTACCTTTCTCTTTCCAATACATGACGTGCCCTTCTGTAAGTGGAAGAGTCGGCATGTCCCTACTAGTAGGCCCCTAAAAGTGACACGGGCTGCTTTTTGGTCATTCATGACGCACGATGACCTTCTTACTAACCACCCTTGTGTTTCTTGCAGCCACAATGACCAATACATTTGCGAGTCTAATCGACTGCGGATCGGCCTATACGGTCAATCATCTTACAGTCGATCCGCCTTCTTCTGTGGCAGTGAATCAAGCCGTAAAGATGCAAGGAAGTTTCTATGTACCCGACCCCATCCTAAATGGCACAGTTCATACGAAGGTAAGTATGAACTTTGTCACTGTCTTTGAATCAACGGAAGATCTCTGTAGTTATATTTCATGCCCCGTATCAGCAGGGCATCAGTCATTCAATCGTACTATCACTTGGCCATCAAATCTCTGGGGCCGGGTCTACACAACGATGGAGTTTTACGATCAGTTCCGGCGCCCTTTTCTCTGTCTGCAGTATAATGTCTATGCGACGGGCCAGGCTACCAATGAGACAGGATGGTTTGGATTTCTCGCAGCCTAGCCTCAACGGGCCGATAAAAAATTAAATAAATTGGCAATATCCAAAAAGAGTCCTATGGAATCGCTCGGATAATTAGGAACCTTGCAGACTCCAGCATTTTGCTTCAGACGCTGCGTATCATATGCTAAATAGATAGTAAATAGCACAATACCAAAATCAGCAATATAGGAGAGCGGTGCTGTATCCTTTCCACCTGTGGCTAAATAGGCACCATACCCTAATTCAGCTCCTACAAGCCCTATGAGCCCCGCAAATAGATAGGGTCCAAACCCCAATATATTTTGACGATCATAGAACCCCAGGGCCGTCATACCGACAAAAATACCGCCCAATGTCATCAAGACACGACTCAAAATTTGTTTATGCTCATCGTGCTGTAACAGCGTTTGACTGTTCTGGCCGATTGAAAAGGCAAAGGCGATGAAACACAGGTACTGGAAGAGTGATCCAGGGCCCGTTAGTAGAATGCCAAATAAAGCCGCAAACCCAATCACGGTATTGAGAATTGCAGTCCAGGCATTTTGTTCGATGCCCGTTACGAACTCGGCTGAACAGAAGGCAATTGCACAGGCAGCCGCTAAATGTAGATAGACAAACGCAAAATAATTCGGGCAGCCCATTCTACTTAAGGGGGCCATAAAGTGCCAGTGTTCGAGCGGAAGGATCGGTTGCTCCGTCAATGAACCGCGGCATCCACATGGCAGGGATCAGTGCGGCTGCTGCCTCTGGATAGGATTCATGGAAAAGGGAGCGGTACCACGCAGCCTCCCCTGTCTTAGGTGGATTCACCGTATAGTGACCGGTCCAACCGCTGGGAAACTCCTCTTCTCCTCGCTGCTTCGCAGTTTCAAACCAGGACTTTTCTGCATGGCTGATGCCGTCACTAAAGGCCTCCTTACGTCGCCATAGAACAGATTCAGGGAGGAGACCAGAGGCCGCAAAGGCTGCACGGAGAACATGCTTCTCCATCCTCTCGACAGTTGGCCGGAGAAGCCTTGTGGGAAGAGCTCGTGCGACCGACACAAACTGCCGATCCAGGAAGGGTGATCGGGACTCCAGGCCGTGTGCCGCCATCGAACGTTCGGAACGCAATACATCGTACCGGTGGATTTCATCGAGCAGCCGAGATGTTTCCGCTTCAAATGCCGCGTCAGAGGGGGCGCTTCGCATATACAGATAGCCGCCCAGTATTTCATCCGCGCCATCTCCATTCAAAATGACCTTCACGGTCGGTGTTACTCGTCGAATAAAGGCTCCTAACAGATAATTGCCGACCGAGGCACGGACGGTTGTAATATCAAAGGACTCAATGGACTTGATCACTTTAGGAATAGCCTCTAAACATTCCTCCGCCGTTACGATTCGTTCATGATGGATGGATCCAATATGGGCCGCTACTTCTCGAGCCTTCTCAAGATCCGGAGATCCCTCCATCCCAATGCTGTAGGTGTGGAGAGGAGTTGTCAGATTTCGGGCAGCGATAGCCGCCACAAGGGAGGAATCCAGGCCGCCGGAGAGACAGGCCCCCACCTCCCGCACAGTGGCTAAACGCTTCACAACAGCGGCTTCCAGTGCAAATTGAAGGGCCGGGCCAATCTGAGATTCCATAGACTCAACGTGCGGAGATTTCAGCCAAGGAGGCTGGTGCCATGTCTGGGTGGTCGCGCGGAGTGGCGATGCCAATGAGAAGGAGGTCTCTGTACCGGGGCTTACTGCGGAAATTGCAGTTAGAGTACCTACATGATGGGGGAAGCCCTTGAGTTCACTCGCAAGGCAGGAGATTCCTGATTCGAAGGAACCAAAGAAAAGCGGTCGGACTCCATAGGGATCACGGGCTACGGATACTGTTTCTGCCTTTGGATCTAAGACAACAATTGCAAAATCACCATCCAGGAGACGACAGGCGGCTGTAAGATCCATAGTGGTCAAGAGAGCTGGAATGACTGCACAGTCACTCGCTCCTCGGGGTACTGCTAACTTCAAAGAAGAAACCAGGGCGGCTGAGTTAAAGATCTCCCCATTGCACATGACAATTCGCCCATCTGCAAGACGAAAGGGCTGCTCCTGCCCAGCGGCGCCTTGTACGTGGAGGCGTGTGAAGCCGACCCCCACTCGGATCCCAGATCCAAGCGTCAAAAGATCGCTATAGGCCTCATCCGGGCCGCGATCCATTAATCGTGTTACACAGTTATGCATTTCATATTTAGGGAACGGGTCAGCGACCGTCTCATTCCATACTAAACAAATTCCGCACATCGCTTCTCTCCTTCAGATCCCGTTTATTTAGATTCATTCAGTTGGCTCCACAGCCGCCGTATACCGTACCTCGTAATTCACCAACCAGAGCTTTCGTGCTGTATCCTGCCGATTCATGAAATCGCGAAGAGCAGGAAAATACGGAGGAACATTCTGCTTCCGAGCCTCCCAGAGCAACTTGCGATACTTCTGTGGAGCAGATCCCAAACTTAGCTCATGCTTCTTGTAAACCTGGAGATAGAGATCATGAAAGGCCTGGGTGCAGCCCTTGAAGGCCTCTACGATCCCCTGAGAGGTAACCGCCTCCTCAGGATAGATCTCCATATACTCCCGGTAGCTCCGGGCCGACTTGGACCAGAGATCAAGCCAGAGGAACGGGAGCTTCGCCTGATTGCCCCGCAGGAATCGTGCATGAGAATACAAATCGGAGCGTAGCTTGTAGCGATCCGTGCCATTCTTAAGGACAACTCCCTGGAAGGCATAACGGTCAGCTGCAGCACGGGCGGCCACATAGGTCACCACGCCCTCCAACGTCTCAAGAGTTGGATAGGTCGCAGGATGCTTCAGGGAGCTGGACGCTGTCCCGATCACCTCAAAGTTTCCCGTGGCCGGATCAATCCGATATGTCTCCGTCAGCGTCAATGTAGGAGCTCCATACAGCGCCGGGACCACAATGCGCTCTTCAGGATGATTCAAGACAAAGGAGTAGCAGCAACTCTTGTCAAGAGAGGCCAAGTCCAGCCCTTGCATTTTACAGGTCTCCGCAAAGAGCTCTGCAAAGGGCCGCTTTCCGTAGAAATTCCCACCGGCCCCCAGCATGGTTCTAGAGGCCAACTTCCAGGAGTCCGAGGCAGAATCGTAGAAGGTGTTGATCATAATGCCATCCACAAACTCCTCTACATGCCATCCATGAGGGGGCGCGGCGGAAAAGGGGAGGCCCCGAAAGGGAGAGATACAGGCAGGGCGATTGGTCTCCATATTCCAGATCACGGATCTGAAGAATTTGGTGTTGATATGGGTCATATCGCTAGTGCCCTTATCATAATGCACCAGTACGTAGGGATCACCCGGTGCCCGGAAATCACGGACAATGAGTCGGCCACCCGCTGGGCTCTTCAGGTAAGAAACAAGTTCATCTGCCGTAGGAAACACGCCGATCAGTGTTGCGAATGTTGTGTTCATGGTATTCGTAGTCATCGTACTACTACTTGGGCCGTCGACGGTGAGTGTCAAGTTTTCATTCAGGGTCAAAGGTTCAGAACAAGGATGAATTTCCAATGGGAAAGTAGTCACAACAAGGTCCGGAAGAAGAGATTGAATTAAATTATGACGAATCCCCTGAACCAGGACAAGATGCAGGACAAGCTGCAGTAATTGATTTAGAACAAGAGGAGGCAGCCGCCGCCCCTGCAGCAGTTGCATCTGCAGCTGATGAAGGCGAAGAAGGCGAAGAGGGAGAAGGCGAAGAAGGCGAAGATGAAGATGAGGATCCCCTTCACATAGGCAATATGATCATGCTTGTAAGTGGGAAACTCGGAATTATCACAGGCCGCATTACCTATCGTAGTCTGGCCCTTGTTCGTATAACTCCCCAAGAATCCAGCAATACTGCAGTAGAACTTCCTCTCCTAGAAGACGGAACTGGATTTGCTCCCGATCTTGAAATTGGAGAAATTGAAATAATTGAAACACAGGAGTCAGATTATTATGTGGATACGCTTGGCGTACGGGAGGGAGAGCATGTAGAATTTTTCAAGGCCGATGGAAGTATTGCAGCCCCTCCGGGTATTGTGGCTGCTATAACAAAGACTGCAGATGAAGACTCTATTACACTTACCGATGAACGCCGTTTTCTATTCCAAGGAGAAGGCCCCGCTGCCCCTATTGCGGTGATTCGTGTAACATCGGCCCTGAATCGCCCGGCTGCAGCGCAAGGAGAGGAGGCATCCGCTGCTGCCAGGGGGCCTCTCCAACAGGATGAGGAGTTCGATATTTTCTCTCTTCTACAATCGGTGATGCCCTCGTCGGCACTGGAAGCAGTTCCCGTGACTGAAATGCGATTTTCGGACTCTATTCAACGGGAGGATATGTTTCAGGATCTTCTCAAGGATCTGAAACCCAAACAGCGGACGAATCCTCGCCGTATCCGACTGCTTGAACGTGAAGTCGATCTCTCCATTTCTTTAAAGAACAAGATCATCCGCCGCGGCCCGACAGGGCAAATGGAGGGCCTGACGAAAACGTCCATCCTAACACTGGAAGATGCACTTTCTCTGAATCCCCGCCCCCTCCCAGCAGCCATTCCAATTGTTGCTGCGGCACGGATTCTAAACCTCGATAAACTCGGAGATGCACGATTCAAAGAATCCGATGTAACTCCCCGCATTCTTACCGATGTAGAACTGGGTGGAGTTCTTGCAACGGAACTCTATGAAGAGTCTGATGAGGCGCAGGATTTCTATGCCTATACATATGCTACACTCGGCAGAGATCTACAGACACTGACGAACAAGGGATCTTCTCAGACCCAAGGCTGGGCTGAGGATCAGGATGTCATTCGTACAGCAGGTTATGATGAACCGGTTCAGGGTCTGAGCTACAAACTTCCGAAAGCCATCCCAGTAACAGCCGATAAGCCCAGTACTACACTAGTCTCCACCTCACAGCTCATTTTCAATGTTCATGACCGCTCCATCCGTGTTCTAAAGGAAGACATGATGATTATGCCGTCGAAAGGGACACGAACCTTAATAGGGCCGAGTGATCCTTCCACTATACGAGGTTATACAATTTTGCCGCTCAAAGCCGCACTAACTCTGCGTCCTCCTAGCCAACCCGGTGATCTCCCCTCTGCTCTTCTTTATTCGGCGGCCCTTGAATCGGATAATCTGCCCACAATTGCCGCAACTCTCACACAGTTACATTCCATTGAACCTGGCAACCCGCATCAACCCTGGACTCTTTCTGCCGAACAAGCCGCTGACTTTCAAATCGCAGAGTGGCTTCGTCTTGTGCTGCCCTATGCGGTACATCCTGCAGATGCATTGGGTGGAAGAACCGCGCCTCTGCTAAATATTTTTGATACACTTGGACTCAATCGTGTTGATTTATCACTTCCTGTTGCAGAAGTTCTCAATGAGTTTGTGGCAAAATCCCAGAATGAATGGCGCCAACAACTTGTAGTGCGTCGCCGTGCCATTCAAGACTTTCTGGATGCAGAACCAGAGCGGACATTCCAAAGTGCCACGGGCGACGATTCTCCTCTTTGGTCAGATGCAGAAGGCAGTTTAGTACGCACAGCTTCACTCAGTGAACTTCTTGAGGATATTCGGCTGCGTAATCCCACAATCGCCGGTTCTCCCATCTTGTTAACAGCCTCCTTTCTTTTGGAAGCGCAGGGCGACGCAACACCCTTAGTTGCGAATGCCATTGCTACTATGGATGCCAGACCTCTTCCCCTTGACGCAGTCATTGCAGCAACGGGTCTGGCTCAATCCCGTGCTTATACTCTCCGCCGTAAGGCTCTTCAGGATCTCGAATTGCTAAGGTTAAAAGCAGAGCCAGAACGTAACAGCTGTCCTCATGCCAATAAACTGGAGGCCATTCGCAATGTGAAGGATAATCTAGAGCGTTCTAGACTCCTCCGCGAGTTTATCGAACTGTACCAAGGAGCTGATTCCGGATCCTGGATGACCTGCGCCCTTTGCAATGAAGCCTGTGTCTGCTACCACGAACTCCTTGAACTGGAGGCCTTGGCGCAACCCGCAAGGCTCGATACAATTCAGAAACAGATCATGATCCGATTTGGCGGAGAGCGATACCAGGGCAAGATTGTGTGCAAGAACTGCGGTCAGCCTCTTCGTGATATTGATTATGCAGAAGGTCCTGAATACGACGATGAAGGCAATGTTGTAGTGACCCGCTCCGTCTTGACCGAAGATCAGATGCGGGAGGATCCCGAAGAATCTGTATTTGCACAAACCGTTCGTGACCTTCTGAAACCGGCCATCGAATTCACGACGGCGCCCCAACGGGCCCTTGCTGCAGCCCTCGATGTTATCCTGGATCGAGCCGGTATTCAGATGGATGTAGAAGTCGTGCGGCAGACAGTTCGATATGCAGATCTCTATGTTAGTGCAAGGACCCCTCCTCCTGCAGCCTATGAAGCCAGTCGGAAGAAGGCCATGACGGCCGCCTCTGCGGCCATCAAAAAGGCTACATCAACGGCAGCCTCCACCATTGCCATGCCAACCTATGAAGCGGTTATCGATAATTTACGCATTTCTGCATTGGGGGGCCTTGTGACCCTTGCACTCCAGATGGCAGATCCTCCTGTTATCGTGAATAATCCTTTTCCAATCTGTCCCTTGAGTCGTGCAGGATGGCCCATGGAAGATGGCGCTGAACCAGATCCTTCCAAGGGTGCCTTGCATTATGTGGCCTGTGTGGTGGCCTCCATTGACCGCGATGAAGCGCCTTGGTCGAATTTAACGTGGGCCCCTATTTCTTCACTCGATGCCCGTAAGAAGAAAGTGGGAGCAGCCCTGGTGGCGCCCATCAAGGTGCTTCTGGGCCTTGATGAAAAAGGGGCTACACTCTCTGTCACTCCAGAGATCCGCTCCGCAATGCAGCGTTCGAAATCAGATGTTGTTGCCCTGAAGGCTCGGGCTCTGATCAGTAAAAAGGATGAACTGCCGCCCAGATTTCGCCCCGAACCATTTCCTGAGCCGACCGCACACCCTGTCCTCGAAGTGGCAGCTGCCGCTGGGCCGACGCCCGAAATACGTCGAGCTCTGGAACAAGAGGCCCGTGCTACTGTGGTAGAACTGCATGAACCCGATGCATTTCGCCCTGTATCTTTACAAGAAGCAGAGAGGGGTCAGTTGCAAGGTCGTGCAGCCGCAGGGTCCGCAATTGACCGTCTGCAGACTATCTATGCAGTTCCACAGCAGGAAACACGACTATGGCCCTCCTTTGAAACACCAATTCCTCGGCCTGTGGAGCAAATTGCAGACCCTGCGGCTGCCTTCAAGCTCTTCTTAAAATATTGCTACTACGGCCCTGCTGTTGGATCCCCTCACGAATTTTCATATGGCAATACCTGTCGTCAGTGTGGCTTCGAAATGGGTCAGCCCCCAGCTCTTGTTGAACTAGAGACGGATGGTCCAGCTATTTTGACGGCTCAGAAGGGGCCGCTTCAAGTCCCGGCTCCTATTGCCGATGAAACATTTACTGCATTATCAAATGCTGTTCGCCGAAGAAAACTCATTCAACAGCCCCCTCCACTTCTACCACCAGAATGGCGGCGAGGCCTTACAGAATTAGTCAGTGTTCTTCATCGAGGAACTGCGTATGAAGAAGTAGCGACATTACTGGAGCCTATTCTGGCCAATCCAGCAATGGATACTGTTACGGATGAGTTAGAACGCGGAGTTCTCTGGTCTCCATTGACTGTTCACATGGATGGACTCCTGGCTGAAATCACGGAACGTATCGGTCCTGTACTCGGAGGCGGAAAACGTGGCGCAGAGGCTGCTGCCGCATTGGCAACCTTCCAGACAATTACGGAGGAGCCTTTCCTGCAGGGGCCGCGTGTACTTCAGGAATACTGGTCGGCCAAGGCCATGGCTGCTGCGACGGGCACTTCTATAACAACTGCTAAAGGAGCCAAATGGTTTCGAATCTCAAAGCAGCACAATGACTTGATTAACAAAATGCTTCAGGAAAATGCTGTATGGTTTACTGAATCATTACAGGAGGGTTCTAAGACAGCGTTGCGACTCGTGGCAACGACCTTGGGTCCCGTCCTTCGTGTATGGATCGATCATGTCAAACCGTCCGCTACTCTGAATGGCTGGACTATGACGGAAGCCCAAATTTTACTGCGTACACTGGTCTATCAGGTCTGGCGAGATGCGGTTGTCTCTACCTCACGTCTCTGGTCACCTATCCCTGAACCACTGGATGGAGCAGCGCAGTGCGCAAATTGGACGCGGCAACTTATGATACATGCAAAGAAACACTATATCCGGTATTCAAAGGATAGGATTCAACAGGTTCTTCAGCAAATTGCGGATCTTGATCGCGAAAGCATTGTTCGTGAATTCCGCGATTCAAATGATAATGATCGCTTGGGGGCCATGATGTTTATGAAGCAGCAGGGCATTGGTCGCTGGGCTGTTCAGGCAACAACAAAGAAATATGACGCAGATTTATTTGAATTTGAAGCTAAACAGCGCGAGGCGCAGGGGCGTGGCGCCGCACCACCCGTCGATCCCTTGGGGTTAGAAGTAGAGGGAGATGGTCCCGCTGTTGTAGTCAATGATTTCGGTGCTATGGCGGGTCCGGCGGTGGAGGATGGGTACAATGTGGCACAACAGGCAGACGATGACGGGGGAGTAGACGGCGGTGACGCGGGGTTTACGGCCTGTTAAATTCGGAGGGGCCGTTAGGATGGAGCTACTCTGGTTGGCAATCGTTTTTTATAGCATGGGGCTAGGTGTTATTCTTTATCTTCGACCTGCCCTAATGTTTAATGAAAACGGCACGTGGAAGGAATTTGGATATCAGCGTGATTCCCGGTACACAATTTTTCCGGTTTGGCTTTTTATAATCACGTGGGCGATTATTAGTTATGTTCTTTCGATGGTCGTGTCTTCCTACATTGTTCAGATGGGGACTCTAGCAACAGCAGCAACAGGCATGGTGGCCTCCTTTCACGAACAGCCGGCATCCTCTTCTGCAGCACATTCCTTTGCTTCCCGAATGTTTTCCAAAAATGTTCCCGAAGAGGATGAAAGCCAGAGTGACAGCGACCAGGAAGTGATTACCATGCCTGATCCCGATCCTCCCAAGAAGAGACGATCCTCGAGAGAAAAAGAAAAGCCGCGACCGGGCTACTATGTTCTGGAACCCGAAGGCGGCAGTAAGGGGCTTCGAAAATACGTCTATTATGGCCCCTCACCGCCAACGGATTAGCTACACTGAGCTCCCGATATGAGATTCCCTGCTCCTATTCCTAATGCTCCTGCAAAGAAGGCCCATACAGGGGCCGAAATAGCGGTTTCAGTCACAGTTTGTATATCATATTGTGACTGTTGCAGTAAATTTTTAAGAGCTAGACTAGATACGGAAGGAGGCATCGCAGATGTATCCTTCTTTTCATCCAAGGCACCCCCACGCATAACAGACACAAATTTCTGTGCAAATTCCGCTACTTCCGGCGTTAATAATGCATAGTGGGTCATCACAAGATCAGAAAAGGCTAATCGAGCCCAATCCATAAATAATGGCATTGCCATAAATCCTGCTGCTGCTGCAGTTCCAACAAAGGAGGCAACAGCAATTGCCTGAAATGATTTTACGCCTGAGCATAATTCCGCCTGAAGCCATGTAAGGAAGCCCATATGAATGCCAAACGCAAACAGAGCAAACACGCCTAAAATAATATATTTACCAGATCCCGACATTGGCAGGAAATTTACAGTCATAGCCGCTGTAGCCGCCATAAGAGCTCCACCGCCGAACATATAGCCGTATAATAAGCCGTCCATCCTCTGGGAACTTCGCAGAAAGTAATTCAGCAGCTGGAACTTTTCTATGTGATCCAAGTAAATGGCGCAGTTTGCAAATCCGTCAGATATCAAAAATCTGAGTGATTGGGTGGCACGATTTGGCAAATATAAGAATGTTATACTGGATCCGGTGACCGGAGAACCCGTTGTTCTGGAGGCAAAGAAAGAGAATCCAGCAGTTGTGCTTCGAATCCCCTGGAAACGTGAAGGCGATGCCATGGTAGTTCTTACAAATCCTTCCCGGTTCTCCGCCGCCAGTGTAGCGGCTGCTGCACAACGGTTTAAAGATGCTACTGTTCCTGAGCATGAAGATGTTTCAGTGGAGACATTACGATCGATTGAAGGGCGACTTCTGGAAGCCTGGAGAGTCTATCGTGCAGACCCGTCGAGACCACGAATGAAGGACATTAACGGTCTTGAGAAGGAGTTGTTAGCAGCGGAATTAGCACAATCTAGGCCGGATCGTGGTGTATTAGAAGGACGCTATATGGTCCCCATTTTACCTATCGATCGGCGATCAATAGGAATAGCGGATGTAGGGGCATCGCCAAACGCTGGTCGGGCTACTGCTTCTGGAAGGAATCTCAGAGAGGCAACAGGTGGTGCAGCGGCTACTGCAGCGGATACGGAGTAATTCGGGACTCATTCTTATCACAATCCACTGTATCGGCATGGTATTTAAAGCAGACACCATTCCGATCCTGGTAGACAATTTTCCCTGCATTATCCATATTCGGGTATTTATAAATGACAACCGGTGTTGGCTTCAGTACATAGATAAAGAATATACCAAAGAAGATTCCGATTAAAAACGGTAAAAGCTGCAAATGATTAAAAAACTTCATATGCGTCCCTACTTCTATACTAGATAAAATCTCAGGATGCAGTAAGGATGGCGAACTATTGGGTTCTTATGGAAAACCCGTGGTTGGCAGCAGTACTAAGTTTCTTCATTGGATTCGGTATAGCCGCCATGTTTCGCCCCATGTGCCGCGGCCCCGAATGTATAGTTCTGCACGGCCCCCCTGTCAAGGATGTTCTTGATAAAGTCTATCAGATGGGCGAAAAATGCGTAGAGTTCACCACAGAAGTAGTACCGTGCCCCGAAGATTCAAAGGATGTTGTAAAAACAGTAAAATTTGTAAGTGCTTGATGCGGATCAACCGCAACAGAATAATCTCAGAATGTCCTAAATGCAGAGTACCCCTATCGATCAACTGCAGGAACCCGCGCCTGGCCCCCCTGCGGATGAGGAGCGGGTGAAGCGTATTCTGGCCGAGATGAATGTTGAAAACACGGTTCAGGGTCCGCCCCCACCTCAAAGTCAAAGTCGTGTGATCACAGAGCCCCCTATTTCTATGAGCACGGGGACGCTTCGAATGGATCCCGGGACGGCTCGCGCCCACGTAATTGGAAATTCCAGTCCTACGATGGCTGATTTCCAGGCAATGTTCCAAGCGGCGCCCCCCGGCATGGCACCGTATCCGATAGCGAACGCAACCGCGACCGCTACCCCTTCTTCTGTTCAGGTAGCCCGGCCTAAAGAAAAGGATGCAACCTTCTCATGGAAACAGAGTCTCCGAGAACCTCTGGCCGTTACGATTCTAGTATTTCTATTAAATTTGCCTGTTGTAACATCCATTCTATCTCGGTATGCCTCGTGGATGTACTTGAATTCTGGCGAAATCAGTGTTGCCGGGCTTATCGTCAAGGCGCTTTTGGCCGGTTCCATTTTTTTTGCCTACCAATTCATCAATGGATTCTTTGAAAAATGAGGGCCCTAGACAGAGATGGATGCTGTACAAGCGCTCATGAGGAAACCGTCGACTGCAGATTCCCTTGCCCTTACCATATTTGGCTTTGCAACACTCTATGCCCTTCTCTGGGGCTGTAAACTATCCATCCTTGTTGGCCTTGCATTTGTTATGATGATGCTCGGCGCCCTTCCCCAGCAAGTAGCCCTGGCTTTCTTAGTGGGTGCAACTGTTACGGTTTTGCTCCAGCCCAGTCGTAAACGAGCTGCATTAGAAGGCTTTGCTGATGTGGCTACCGATAACACGGGATCTGCGAATCAGGGTGAACCGACGACTACAGAACACGTAAACGGCGATAATGATGAAGAAAATGAGGATTCCACAGAGAAAGATACAGAGGCCTTCTCCTCCAAGCCCCTGCTTCCCGATAACACGGATCGTAAGGAACCCCTTGTTCTTGGCAAGGCCTACACGCTCCCGAAGGAGGCGGATGATGCTGGGTTTCACTTAGATGCTGGAACTACATTCCTGAATGCCTACAAGGCTATGAAGCCCGATCAGATTGCGGCCATGACACGGGATACACAGGAGCTCCTGGCTACCCAGAAATCCTTGGTCTCTATGTTGGACTCGTTCGCACCGCTCATGAAGGACATGGGCAAGATCACGGGATTTCTCGGCTCTAAGTAGAGAGGATGAGCAGATCAACCTATGTTATAATACTAGGAATTGCACTTCTAGGTATCATAGCATTTCAGTTTTATATGGTTGAAGCGGTTGAGGCATTTGAGGACAAAGTCAATCCAGAGGAGCTCTTGGGGCGCGTGAAGAGTATCCTTGATAAAATAGATAACCCCGACCTGATCAATCATGTGCTGAGTATGGTTGAAAAAGATCCTGGGCAACTGGCTAGACAACATATTGCATTAAATTCATAAAGCAATAGATTTTCTATCTTCTTACATAGAGGGATGGCCAGGAAATGTCCACCAGGAGTGCTTTGTATGGATTGGAATCTTGTTACTCTTGTGGTCCTAGTGGCGCTGGGAGCCGTTGTATACTTTGGATTTCTCCATCGACCTCAGGATAAGGAAAATGAAAGTAAGAGTCAGAGTCCAAAGATCTACGTCGTGAATGCACCCGCACCGGAACCAGTCGCAGTACCCACGCCAGTTCCCGTATCTTTAGGGCCACGAGGCCCCTTTGCGGTCGCCACCCGTCCAGGCTTTTCTCAATATCAGCAAGTCGGCATTCTCACCGGCGCCGGTGGCTCCTCAGGGTCGGCCGCGCCCGATCGTACAATCCTGCCTCTCTTCGGCCGTGAACTGGATTCCCGACGCGGCAAGTGGAACTATTTTACTCGTACGGACGGTAATAATCCGGTACAGGTGCCCGTGCGCTATCGTAATCGTGTATGCGACGATGATATGGTTGGCTGTGAAGAAGTCAGTAATGATGACCAAGTTCACGTGCCCTCTCTTGGCCGCAGCTTTGCAGCCACCGTATACCGCCGAAATATATTTGGATTTTAGGCCGATTACGGTAGTAATTCCTAAATGCTTCCTGTGACTATTCTAGAGGATGTCGTTAACGGCAGATGAGACCCCGTTAGCCTGGCCACCGACTGTTGCAATTTCAGATCTGAGGACGTGTACGTCCTGTACAATTCAGGTGTTGGCGCCAAATCCCGGTACACTTCAGATCTTATCAAGACGTCAAGGAACAGGTCACGGCGACGGCGTGAATATCGAAGAAGCGAATGATGTGGGGGCTGATTACCGTGGTCAGCGATATTCGATCGATGAAGCAGTTCTCCATGTACCAGGGCTTCATGTATTTCCTGGACAGGATAAACCCTATCCAGCCGAGTATCACATTCATATGAAGACGTTCACAGCACCTATTCGTGCTCTTACAGTGGTATTTGGTGTATCACATCATAATGACTCTTTTTCCTCACCGGGCCAAGACTACTTTGCAGCTGCAGCGGCGCAACTAAATCCTGCAACTGTAGGTCAGAATCCAACTCTGGCCACACTCTTTACTCCAGGAATTAACATGATTCAGTATCAGGGCCCCGATCTGCGAGGGCGCACGGCCTCCCAGCCAGAGGTGCTTGATCCGAGCGTCAAGAATGAGCGACAGTTTCTGCTGATGCTGCAGCCCCTTCGCATTCGTGCCTCGGATCTAGAACGCATACCGCGCGAGGGTTCCCTCTCAACCAATCCAGTTGATCTTCCGGCTATAGGGATCTCTCCACAGAAAACTGTACTGCGAAATCGCATTATTGGCTACACTGTACTTGCAACACCAGGGGTTCCGACAGGGCTCAAGGGCCCCGCACAAAGTGATCCCTCCGCGAATCCTGTAGAACTTGAATGCAGACCATTGAAAGTTGTGGCCGGAAAAGACTACATAATTCATGATGCAAACGCCCCTGGCCTCAAAAGTGGCCTTGGATCTTCAGCCAAAAATCCTTCTACTGCTGCTTCTGCAGTCGAGCAGCAACAGCAGTCACAGCCACAGCCACTTGATATTATGATCCATTGTATTACGGTTCTCTTTTGCACCATGTTTGTTATGCAATTCTTTTATGCAGTCCCTTACCGTTTTTGTTTCCAAACCGAAAGCCCTGAATTTCGGGGTACTCTGTGGTGTGGTGTATTCCTAAGTATACCAATCATGGTTAGCATCATGGCCGTCAGTTATGGTGCTGGTTCTGAGTCCTAGTCCACATGATTCTCTTCCACTACAGTAAGGATGCAGATGCAGATGCGCGATATTCTACTATTGGCAATTACAGTGGCAGCGGTAATTGTAATTGTTAGGACAATAATGTACTTACCCCTCATGCAAAAAACAATAGAGGCCTTTGTAGGTGGTAAGGATACCTCCGGCTCCCAGTTAAATGCTATCACAGAGTGTCCACCTGGAGCACAGATTTATATGTACGAAGGTACTGTTTATTGTTGTGAAGGGCGTGTGAATCCGGATGCAGATACACTCGAACGTTCCTGCAAACCGGCCTCTGTAACCGGTGATCGGATGCTTTGCACACTAGGACCCTCCCGACATGGAGTCATTAACTGTCTCCAAACTATTGGTGGACAAATGCAGGAAAAGGGGCAAACAATCTGCCCCCCGGCCATGCCTAATTTCTGTAAGGGGCCGACTGGTTCGGCATCGGGAAATGGGCGCTGCTGTGCGGGGCAACCCAATGTCGGATATACGGATTGTCTCTCTGGACGACACTGTGATGTAAGTGGGGATGAAAAGGGCAATATTCAAGCAAATTTCTTCCTGGATCCCACAGATTGCCGCTTTCTACGTGCAAAGGAACTGGAGCCCAAGTGTCCGCCCAAGTATCTTCACTCGATGTCTCTCATGACATCGGGGCCCTTTTCAGGATTAACCCTCATAGGATGTTCCACGGGATCTGCTAATGAAACCAAGTATTGCTATTCAGGTGAGATATTGGGACAGCTGACGGCTCTTGGCTATGATGTATCTAGCCTAAATGCCTGTGTTACTGTCACTCCATAGGGAGGACAATGACCATTCGATAATTATACGATAGTTGTACGATAGTTGTACGATAGTCGCCGACATAAGTAGGGGACTATGGTGCGTGTGGGAATCATCACGATGCCATCGAATTCAATACCAGGCGCTGCCTCCTATATTCCGTTAGCTGTAATTGACTGGTTTCGAAATGCAGGGATAACGGTTGTACCGATATCCTATCGCCTACGGCCAAGAGATGTTCCAGCAACCTTTCGAAATATCAACGGGCTCTTTCTTCAAGGAGGCCCCCATTACGTAGCTTCTTATATGCGCCTTGCATCCCTTTTCTTAAAAGAAGCAATAGTCGCCAATCAGCTAGGTGATTATTTTCCCGTATGGGGAACCTGTCATGGGTTTCAACTACTGCTAAAAGAATTTGGCGGTCCGTGGCCACTTGAATCAATGGATTCCATGGTATGGACAGCCCCTCTTCAGCCAAATCTGAGCCCGGCTCGGATGCCTCTGATACCAGCATTGCCACTTGAATTCAGTCATCAGTTTGGAATCACACGACCTCTGTTTGAAGGATGCCCCGAACTCCAGGCATCCTTTCGTATTCTGGCCACGGCTATTGATAGACGTGGTCAAGAATATGTTGCAGCCATTGAACATCATGTGTTGCCATTCTATGGAACACAGTTTCATCCGGAACATACATCGGCCCCGGGATGGCCAGTTGAATTCTTTAAAACTGAAATGGAGAAGTCAGCTCATAATGGACCCCTACCATCCGCAGCCGTCATCAAAAGCGCAACGCGTACAAGATGTTCCTCTGAATGGGCCCCCTATCATACCGATGAGAAGCCTCCTTCTTGTCTACGATTTAGGCGCCAACTGAAAGGATTACGCCAAAAACGAACTAGAAAGCGAGTTACGCGGTGAGGCACTTCGCCTTTTGATCTAGTACAGTGCTGGGGGCCAAATTATCAGACCCCGTGGCCTTTGCAGGTTGGAAGGGAGCTAACCGAACGGTGGATGGCAATTGGGGTCGCGATTCTCCAAGAGGATAGGCGCCGGGGCCTTCACCTTCTGCCGCGGATAAGGCTCCCTGTGTCAATGCAGGAACTGGGAAAAAGGTTAGAGCGGCAGCTCCAGCTAAGAGGAACACAGCGATTAACAGCGGTGCAGTTCTCATGTCTCTACTTTAGAGCCAATAATTCTTGTGTGAGAGGCTAAATGATTCTCACATAAGGATAGGGTATGAGGCCAATTACACGAGACCAGCTATGTGCAATGAGAACTGCTGAACGAAAGGCAGAGATTAAACGCCTGATAGAGCAATATACCGCAGCCATCCGGGGTCATGTACTCGAGGTGGCCAAGTATGGCTGGAAAAATCATACGCATTTCTGGATTGTGGATGAGGTAACCGCCGCATCGGAGCTGCGACATGTGTCGGGACTCTTTTATCCATGGAGCAGTCGCTATATGCTTTCTACATCAGATCTGCGGAAGCGGCGGCCAATTCCAGAGGAGTATCTGGAGGCGTTCCTTGCCTTTATTGGAGAACAGTTTCCAGATTGCAGCGTGGAGCGTATTCAGAACTATTTGTTTATTTCCTGGTAGAACGCCGTTTTTGCTGTTTTTGCTGTTTTTGACGCCGTGTACTCTTTCGGTTTCGATGGTGGCGATGACCTCCTGCTGTTGTAGAAGCTGCAGAAGAAGCACCGCCACCGCCACCGGCACCGGCTGCAGCAGAAGCACCACCTCCTGTGGACGCCGAAGCAACAGGATCAACATAGTTTCCTCTAATACCATCAAAGGGTGCATTATCCAAGGGGCATTCTCTCTGCCCATGCTGTTTAATAGGAAGTTTCGTTAAACACTTAAAATGAAAGACCTCTGTATGGCGATTGCCACAGTCAGGGGCACAACGGAGAATACCAACCTTTTCCGTACAAATTGGGCAATCTGGCAGATTAGGACCCTCTGCATCCTGTAAGTAGCAAAAGCGAAGATCTGTCTTAGATGTCGTCTTTAGTCTGTGTGTTCTTTCATTTAAATCTCCATCAAACTGATAAGACCATACAAACATTCCCCCTGGAAATGTCTGTATATTCTCAGTTTTAAATATTTCACCCTGTCTAGGATCCACGGTATACACCCATAATTGACGATCAAAACGATCCTGATTCGCAAAAACTTCATCGGGAAGTGGGCCCGGCCTTGCTGCACATATATTATCTAACCGCCGCAGAAATGTATGATGGTTTTCTCCCGTACGGGGTTCTTTATTTAAGGCCCACCACAGAATTTTTTTCTCGGATAACAAGGTTTCTGGATCCAAATCGGTTGGGAAGGCCTGAAGGGGTGTTTCACGTGCAAGTTCAATGTAACAAGGTACTTCATCACGCATAATTAAAAACAGCCGATCTTTTTCACGTAGTAAAATCCCTTTTACTTTTCGACCAGTGCGAGGATTTAGAAATAGATAGTATCGGTCGAGTGGTGCTTCATCTGCTCGGATAGTAGGAAGAGGGGCTACAGGAGTTGGGACCACTCTAGTAGCTGTACCAGCACCAGGAGGATTCGGTCGGCGCCCTGCGGCGATATCTGCACGGATTGAATCTTCAAACGCGCTGCCTTCGGCAGGTGTCATGCCGCCACGAACCCAGCAGAAACGAACATCATCGCGATGTGTGTACGTTGTATCACCATCAAATTTATAATAAGCACCATGGCCAGAAGGTCCCTTTATTAGATTCCGCATATCAAATACTTCTTGACGAGCGAGAGCCCCGGCTTTTATATTATAGATCATGATCCTTCCATTAAAGGCTCCGGGATTCGGAAATATTAGCCGACGACTGGGCCCGGGCTCCGGATGACAGTAATTCGCTTCATGATTAAAATGATCCGTATTTCTCATAAGTTCATCCAAATCATAAAAGCGTTCAATATTAGTCACTGGCGCATTAAATATCGGTGTTGCCGCTGCCTCGGCCGCCGCTGTCGCGGTCCCTGCATTTACAGACCCACCCTGTAAGGCCTGTTCCATAAGAAGCCCCAATTCGGTGCCACCTCGCGGCCAACAGAAACGAAGAGTTGGGAAGGGCGTATAAACTGCATCCGCCGTAAATTTATAAGAATTATCCGATTGACGATAATTCCGTAAATTAAATCGTTCTGGCATGATTGGGATAGGCCGGAAAGCGAATGATTCTTTATAGACTATCATTTGATCATTATAGGAGGCGGGAAATTGCCGTACAAGCATCCTATTCGGGCCGGGTCCCATATCACATTGGGCCGCCATTTCAGGCGGATGATCTGTATTTCGCTGGACTGCTGCAGCCGATGCCATCCTCTACCAAAAGATGACAAAATATACTGATTGTGATCAGTAGTTGTAGAGTTATTATAAAATAAGTCTACAATTACTAAATATGGCCGATGTTTATGTAGTATGCTTTCTTGAAGTTCTTCTTTTATGCTGTTTCTTTTGCCGCCGAGTTTTCCTTGTTTTTCTTGATCCACCACGTATTTCATTATCACCGCGCTCATGGGGCAGTATTTCATTAGGGTTGCGACCGACACCGATAGGTGCTGCCGCAGCGGCAGCTGCAGAAGAAGCAGAAGAAGCAGAAGAAGCACCGCCACCAGCACCGCCTGCTGCCACAACAGGACTCGCAGCTGCTGCGGCAGCAACAGCAGAAGCAGCACCACCAGCACTCACTGCTTGAGGATGCGGTGTATCTCCATATAAATCAATAGGTCTATCACGAGATATTATACGATCAGGAATATGCTCCTTAAATGATACTAAATGAAGATTATCGCCAACCCATCTAGCTCTAGCCACTTTCATTTCATGTGCAATAATATAAAAATAAAAATTACCACCTATAGCATCAGTTGAGCTTATTTTATACCTATACCTCGACATGTCTAATCGCCTATCATCATCGCGCCAGGCATCATCAGTCCAGTTTGATGGTGAGGCAGTAGGGCCCTTAAGTTTGCAGAAACGTAAATCGTTAAACATTACAGGCTGCATCTTCGTAGTAAACCTATATGTACCTTCGTAAGGATCTACTTGAGTAGGAACAAACAGTTCTCCGTGTTCCCCATCCCTTGTATACACCCATATTATGCTTTTTAATCTTTCATATCTGTCACTACCAAAGATAACGCCATATAGAACCTCTGAAGAAGATATATACTCTGGTTCGCACATATCTCTAAAATGTATAGGGTAGTCCTCGAACGGAGGAGTTGGTAATTTAGTCTTGCTGAATACAAAAGTATGACGCCTTATTGGTGTACGAACAGATAACCAATTTTTTTCCTGAAATACGTATACATCCTGCCCCCCTACTCTACTAACAAGTAGGGTCCCTACTTCACGTGTGCCATCACTAAAACGAAGTACATAATCGGCCCCTGGATTAGATCTAAATGCATCAAATGCCGTCATGGGATAACGATAATCATCTGCAGCCGCAGCCGATGCCATCCTCTACCAAAAGATGCCATTATTTTTTATTCGTTTTTAGCTTTTTCGATTTCTTTTGTTTTTTCTTGGTTTGTCGAGAGCCACCACGTATTTCATTATCACCGCGCTCTTCAGGCAGTATTTCATTGGGGTTGCGGCGGCCACTTGGTGGAGCTGCAGCAGCAGGAACATCGGGACTAGCAGAAGCACCAGCACCTCCTGCCGCCACGACTGCAGCAGAAGCACCACCACTTCCACCACCGCTACCACCAGCACCACCCGCCGCCACTACCGATGCAGGTACAGGTTTAATACTGCAGATACCTGTATCATACCAAAACTTTTCCACATTATTTCCAAATGTATATTTATGTTGCGGCCTTTCTCCTAGGGGGTGGTAATCAGGAATTATACGATGAGGATCAAAGTACTCTGCCCACCTAGCTCTCGTATCACTATCATAAATCACTAATCTCTCAGGGTTTTGCCTTTTTGCAAGTACATCTAGTATACTTGTTTTAAAAACATTCTCTACCTCCTCAGGTGAAAAATGCTTTTTACATATATGTTCTAAGCCGCCTAGAACAGGAAACCGTGGAGTAGTATTATATAAATCATCATTTTTAGAAATCAGCCTATCACCCAAATAATAGTCGTAGTTAGCTCCCAACACACTGCTACGCCCATCATCGTACGACATATTCATCAACATAGCTTGATTGGGACGACGGCTGAATCTCCCTACCTCTTTTACCCTAGGTCCTGTAATCATTGCATATTTCCTGCCATTCACGGCCTGGCCGGCCTTAAGTTTGTAAATGTATGTATCCTCCATACCCTACCAAAAGATGACATTATAGGTCGGCGCCGGGGTCAGAAGTAATGATAACACTTGCAACAAAATCTGATGATAATCGTATTCTGAGCCACCGTGGCTACGCCATCCGTAAAGATGCTCTGACTCCTGGCGACACCCGCAAAATGAAAGCAGCGCTAACCGTAAAGCCCCGCGTAGCCGCCGAATTCAGTGCCGGTGTAGAGGCCTTCCCCATTTTCTTCGAAAGCCCCAGTCGGTGGTATGTTCCCCGTTTCTGGGGGCAGGAAAACCTCGGCGAACCAGAAGGAGATGCACGGCTAGAAGGTCGACCCTTGCGACCCGAACTTATCTTCAACAAAACACTCAGAAAAGAACAAGAGCCAATTGTCGCATCCTTCAAGGACGGTGGCTACAATGGTCTCATCTGTGTACCCTGTGGCTTCGGCAAGACCTTCATGGCCATCTGGTTGGCGCTGCAGATTAAGAAACGATTCTTGATTGTAGTGCATCAGGAGTTTCTTCTCGATCAATGGAAGAAAGAGCTCGAAGGCTCAGTACCCGGCATCCGCATTGGTGTTATCCAACAGTCCCTTGTGCAGACCGGTCTTAGAGCTCCAAAGGAACTCACGATTTCCGAGCTGAAGGAGCGGCTCCGAAGTCATGGCCTCAAAGTGGGCGGCACCAAACCAGAACTCCTTGCGCGGCTTCGAACCGTCGAACCCGAAGAAGAACCAGTCGAATACGACTGCACTATTTGCATGATTCAAACAGTGGTCAGCCGCGAGTGGCCAACCGATGCCTTCAGCGGATTTGGCTTCACTATTTTCGACGAATGCCACCATCTCGGCGCAGAGCACTTTAGCAAGGCTCTTATGTCCATTCAGACGAAACATATGCTGGGTCTCTCAGCTACTCCTGAACGACTGGATGGACTCGAACACGTTTTCAAGTGGTTTATCGGCCCCGTGCGCTATCAGATTAAAGTACGGGATCCCGATACATCCGTAGCCGTGAAGGTGATTCGATTCACGAGTGCCGATGACGAATACGCAAATGAACCCCGCGACTGTCGTGGTGAGATTTCTCGCCCCGCCCTTTGCAATCAATTAGCCTCCTATGAACCGCGCACCCTGGCTATCTGCGATGCGCTAGAACCTGCGCTGCGAGAAGGGCGTAAGTTACTCATCCTCTCCGACCGTCGCGGCCACTTGGAGGCCTTTGATGCCGAATTTCAGAAACGCGGACTGACCTCCACAGGCTACTATGTCGGTGGAATGAAGGCGGCGGCAAGGGATCTCTCTGCTACCAAACAGATTGTCCTGGCCACCTTCACCCTGGCAGCGGAAGGCATGAACATTCGGGATCTGAATACGATTGCTCTCGTAACACCTAAGAGTCGCATTGAACAAGCCATTGGGCGCATATTTCGTCTCAAAAAGGAGGAGCGAACCTTTCAGCCTCTCATCTTTGATATCATTGATTTGCCCCATGATGTGTGTGTTCGTCAATATAGGAAACGTAGGGCCTTTTATCGGCAGTGCGCCTACCAGATTGAAGAGGGTATTACCTCCATTGCGGATGGGCCGATGGATGAAGGTGAGGATATTGTTGAGATGGAAGATAAACCAAAGCCCCTTTTCCGTACCTAGTTACGACGGCTTTTTCTTT
>Ga0209597_1000653_pt1 | contig 22728 bp, 15 predicted proteins | sample M_140625_MF_Meta_FD_187316 | JGI IMG/M metagenome (GOLD analysis project Ga0209597, IMG submission 187316) | Freshwater microbial communities from Lake Montjoie, Canada to study carbon cycling - M_140625_MF_MetaG (SPAdes) (version 2) | ecosystem: Environmental > Aquatic > Freshwater > Lake... | reverse complement strand
CCAAGGAGCGATAGTCCTGCCCAACGACGTACGGAGTTGCAGTCCGATGACCATCGGGATCGTCTTCACCGCCATCGCGATTCTTGTTGCCTTGGTAGCGTTTGCGAAGGTCAACCCGTTTCTCGCCGTCGGCTTCGTGCTCATCGTGCCGATCGTGTTCGCCATCAGCAGTCGCTTCGACATGCCTGCGGTCGTGGTGGCCGTGCCGGCCCTGGCAGCCCTGAGCGTCGCCCACGGGCTCCTGCCGGCATTGGTGCTGCTTGGATCGACGGCCATCGAGATCGCCGCACCGCAGATGGCCGCCGCGGTTCCGCTCCTGCGTTTCATCACGCATCCCGACATCGTACTGCTGCTGGCCAGGATCGTATGACGTCGCGTCAGGGCCGCCGGCGATCATCGAGCCACTGGCGGACGTCGTCGCGGCAGCCGCCGGAGGTCTGCTTCGGGCCCCCGGCGTCCTGCACGAGCCAGACCGTGGCTCGACCCCGGGCGTCGTCGATCGTGAATTCGGTCGCGAACGCGCCGCCGTGTCCATACGTGCCGTCGCCGTGCAGTTGGCAGCCCAAGCCGTAGGCTTCCTTGACACCCTGCGGCGTCTGCCGGCGGCGCATCTCCTGCACGGACGCCTCGGAGAGGATTCGTGTCGGCCCGATCGCGCCCTCCCCCAACAGCATTCGGCAAAACCGGCCGCAGTCGGCCGCGGTGGAAAAGAGGCCCCCTCCCGGCATCGGCCGCCGGTCCGGGGCGTCGAGCGGATACCTGAGTTGGGAGATGTGCACCGGGACAAGCGCGTTGCGGGATTCGTCGCGAACGTACGAAGTCGCCAGACGGGCGCACTGCGCTGCCGTGGGCCGAAACGTCGTGTCGTTCATGCCGAGGGGCTTGAACAGCCGCTCGGCCATGAAGTCTTCATACGGCATGCCTGCGACCACCTCGATGATCCGGCCAGCCGTGTTGATGCCGGCGTTGGAATACTCGTAGCGCGTGCCCGGCTCGAAGAGCAGCGGCAGGGACGCGTAGCTCCGCGTCATCGTCGCCAGCGGCAGGAGGTCGAGCGTCGGTTCCTCGACGTCCGACTTGAAGGGGAGGCCGCTCGTATGCGAAAGAATGTCGCGCACCGTGATCGGCCTCGCGGGCCGCACGAGCACCATTCGGTCGGCGGCCGTTTCCGCCTCGAGCCAGAGATCGCCAAACTCTGGCAGGTAGGTCGCGACCGGTTCGTCGAGCCGCACCCGCCCCTCATCCACGAGGATGAGGATCGCCGCGGCCGTCATCGGCTTCGAAAGCGACGCGATCCAAAACAGGCTGTCCGGGGCCATTTTTCGGCCGGCAGCGATGTCGGCGAATCCCGCCGCCTCGTGGATCACCGCACCATCGCGATCGGTCACGAGCACGACCGCTCCCGCGAGCATCCTCTGCCCCAGCCAGGGATTGATGACGGCGTCGAGGCCGTCGGGATTTACAACGGCCAACGCACCGCACGAAGCGGATAGCCACAACGCGTGTGCTACGACCGCAAGAATCACGGTCGCCATCAGGCGATTCCTTGGATCAGGGTCAGACGCGGTCAGTGGATCAGCCGCAATTCCGGTGCCGGGACGCACAGCACAGGCCGAGACTACCGAGGCCGAGCAGCACGAGTGACGACGGCTCCGGCACGATCGTCACGGCACCATTGATCTCGAGGGAGTTCCGCAGCAGCGATGGGTCCCAGTAATTGTCGGGCTGAAGCCCAACAGTCTTCCAGCCGTAGTTCTCTGAGATTGCAACCCGGAACGTCTCCGCCGTCGAGATGGTGAGCGGCGAGTTTAACGTTAGCGTCCAATCAGCAGCGTCGGCGCCGAGGCCAGTTGGAACAGCAGAGCCGAGCGAAGAGGCATAGGAATCCGTGCTTCTGGCGAGATTGATGGTTGAAGTCGGACTTCCTTGCCAGACATAAAGCCCGGCCTGCCCGTTGTATTTGGCTGGAACAACCAAGTTATCGATCTGCACCTGGTATCCAGCCGCCGGGGAAATCGTAAACTCCCAATACGTTCCATTCGAAATCGCGGAAGCCAATCCGGAAGACGTGTCGACAGTGGCATACCCGCCGAACGTGCTCCCGTTGTAAGAGTTCCCCGAAAATCCGCTCCCCAGGCTCAAGACGGCAGGCCCCGAGAGATTGGCGGCGATCGTCGAGGACGTCGCGGAGGAGAGGGTGGTGTTCGCCGGCTGAGCGTTCCAGGCGACGATGACGCCCGCCTGCGCGGCGTGGCCCAAACCAAGTGTGCACAACGCGGCGATCAAGCCAAACTTAAAACTTGTCATTAGCGACTCCTCCCTGGCACTAGTTGCCCGGAAGTCAGTAAATCCCACGCAGGGGGAAATTTTTCACCAAGTTTTCCCCGGCGACCCCTCAAAAATCGCTGCTGGATAGGTCTCCCAATGGCACTCCGGCGACCCTTTTTCGTCCGGTGATTTGCGTGCGAACCCGGGCTGGTCGCTGTCTCCTTGTTTCATGGTGCCACCTCCCAGGCTTTGGTCTCACGATCGCGAGTCCGAACAGCCGCTCTCTGGTTCCTTACGCCTGGCCCACGCGATTCCAGATTCACGCTGAACCAAACCAGTGCCCGCGAACATCCCGGATGGACCATACACTTACGGCGATTGACGGTCCGTGGAGGCTATAGTTCAGGGGTGGTGTTCCGGTTCGCATTCGTCGGCGGTCCCAACATGGTCGTGCGAGAAGCCATCGTGGCGGCGTCGGTCGCTACAGCCGGCTTGGCCGGCGTCGCCGCCGCCGAGATCGACTTCGAGAGGCAGGTGCGGCCGCTGCTGCTCGAGCACTGTGGCGACTGCCACGGGCCCGATGTGCAGGAGAGTCGCCTCCGACTCGACGTGAAGCACCGGGCGTTCAAGGGGGGCGACTTCGGCCCGGTGATCAAGGCCGGCAAGGCCGCCGAAAGCGAACTCGTCGCGCGGATCACGAGCACCGACGAGAAAAAGCGGATGCCCCCCGACGGCGATCGGCTCTCGGCCACCGAGATCGACCTTCTGAAGGGCTGGATCGACGCCGGAGCCAAATGGCCCGAGACCGATGCCGACCGCGTGGCCCGCGAGATGGAACGCGATCCCCGGCTCGACCACTGGGCCTGGCAAAAGGTCGGCCGTCCGGCAGTGCCCGCCGCCCGACCCGAGTGGCCCGCCCGCAACGAGATCGATCGGTTTCTCCAGCAGGTGCTCGCCGAAAAGCAGCTCGCGCCCGCCCCCGAGGCTGACCGACGCACGCTCATCCGACGGCTCTCGTTCGATCTCCTCGGCCTGCCGCCGAGCCCCGACGACGTGGCCGCGTTCGTCGCCGACTCGGCGCCCGGCGCGTATGAAAAACTGGTCGACCGTCTGCTCGCCTCGCCCCACTACGGCGAACGCTGGGCGCGGCACTGGCTCGACATCGCCCACTACGCCGACACGCACGGCTTCGAGCGCGACCAGTTGCGGCCCAACGCCTGGCGGTATCGCGACTGGGTGATCCATGCCCTCAACACCGACCTGCCCTACGACGGGTTTCTCGGGCGGCAGATCGCCGGCGACGTGCTTTCGCCCGACGACCCCGACCACGTGATCGCGGCCGGTTTTCTGACGGCGGGCCCCTGGGACTTCGTCGGCCAGGTGGAGACCAAAAGTGACGTGCTCCGCCGGCAGGCCCGGGCCGACGACCTCGACGATATGGTCACGCAGGTGATGACGGCCGCCTGCGGCGTGACGATCAACTGCGCCCGCTGCCACGACCACAAGCTCGACCCCATTGCCCAGAAGGAGTATTACTCGCTCGTGGCCGTGTTCGCCGGCGTGAAGCGGGCCGATGCCCCGACGAGCCGGGCCGCCGAGACGGCCTACGCGAGCAAACATGCCGGACTGACCGCAGCAGTGGCGGCGGGCCGGGCCGAGATGCACTCGCTCGCCGGCAAGCCGATCGACTTGGCCGACATCGTCGGTGGCGGCGACGGCCGCGGCTCGGGCAAAAAGGGCATCGGCATCGACTCTCGTAACGGCAAGGAGGTTGACGAGAAGCCGCTGAATTTTCTCCCAAACATCACGGTCAACACGCCGAAGGCAGGACCGACGAAGTTCGTGAACGCCGTGTTCGTGCCGCACGGCCCCGGCCCCGTGCCCGCCACGACGACCGGGCTCACCGTGGCAGGGATCCCCGAGACGAGCAAGGCGGGCTGGGATGCGATCCGCAACGGCCCGGTGAGTTCGCAGCATTCCACGAAACTTGGCGACGTCGATTACGCGACGGGCGGCCACACGATCCTCGGGCTCCATGCGAACGCCGGGATCACGTTCGACATCGCGGAAATCCTTGCCGCCATTCCCCTCGCCGATCCTCGTTTCCGCGGAGTCGTCGGCTACGGCGGCTCCACGCCCGAGGCGGGCGCCGACTACTTCGTGTTCGTCGACGGCAGTCTGCTCGCACAAGGGCGGCTCGGCTTCGCCGACGGCGCCGCGCCGCTCGACATCTCGCTCCCGGCGGGCGCGAAGTTCCTCACGCTCGTCGCCACCGACGCCGGCAACGGCATCGGGATGGATCAGATCTTTTTTGGCGACGCGCGGATCGAAGGAGATCCCCCGTCGCTCGACGTTGCCGGCAAGGAGCGGATGGAATCGGCGCAGGCACGCCTCGCGGCGCTTGAAGAAGAACTCGAGGGTCTGCGACCGCCCGACAGGCTCTTCGGCCCGGTGCCCGAGTCGCCTCCCGTGGTGAGGGTCCACATCCGCGGCAACCCGGAGGCGACCGGCGACGAAGTGGGCCCCGGCACGATCGCGGCCGTCGCCGGCCTGCCGACGTCGTTCGGCGATGCGAGCACGGCGGAGGGAGATCGCCGCAAGGCCCTCGCCGCGTGGATCACGTCGCCCGACAATCCGCTCACGCCCCGCGTGGTCGCCAATCGCCTCTGGCACCACCACTTCGGTACCGGTCTCGTGGACACGCCGAGCGACTTCGGCCTCGGCGGCGGCCGGCCGACGCATCCCGAGTTGCTCGATTGGCTCGCCAGCGAGTTCGTGGCCCGGGGCCGGTCGCTCAAGGCGCTGCACCGGCTGATCTGCACGAGCCACGCCTACCGGCAAGCAAGCGTGGGCGTGCCGGCCGCGGCTACCGCGCTCGCGATCGACGCCGACAACCGGCTGCTCTGGCGGCAGTCCCCCCGCCGCCTCGACGCCGAGAGCCTGCGCGACGCCACGCTCGCCGTCACCGGCTGCCTGAATCCCGAGATGTTCGGCCCCGGCTACCGCGACTTCGACTACGAAGAGGCCTATGCCCCCGTCTACCGATACGTCACCCCCGACCGGCCCGAACTCTGGCGCCGGAGCATCTACCGCTTCATCGTGCGGAGCACGCCGCACTCGTTCATGACCACGCTCGACTGCCCGAACCCCGCCAATCTCACGCCGGCGCGGCTGGAGACGACGACGGCCCTCCAGTCGCTCGCGCTTCTCAACAACGACTTCATGCTCCGCCAGGCCGCCCACTGCGCCGCGCGGCTCGACCGCGAGGCGGGTGCCGATCCGGCGGCGCAGGTGCGGAGGGCGTATTCCATCGCGCTGGCCCGCGAGCCCGACGACGCCGAACTCACCGCTGCGGTCGCGCTCATCCGTGAGCACGGCCTCGCCCAGTTCTGCCGGATGCTCTTCAACACGAACGAATTTCTCTACGTGGATTGAAGCCATGCGTCACGACGCCTATCCCTGCCGGCTGCATCGCGCCGATGTGTCGCGCCGCAACTTCCTCTGGGAACTCGGCGGTGGCCTCGGGGGCGTGGCCCTCGCAGCGCTCCTCGCCGAGGAGGCCGATGCCGCAGCCCGCGCGGCCAATCCGCTCGCCGCCAAGCCGTCGATGTTCCCGGCCAGGGCAGAGGCGGTGATCAACATCTTCTGTCCCGGCGGCCTCTCACACCTCGACACGTTCGACTACAAGCCCGAACTCGTGAAGCGGAATGGCACGCCGTTCGACACGTCCGGAAACGTGCAATTCTTCGCCTCGAAGCCGGGTGACTGCCAGCAGAGCTACTGGCCCTTCCGCCAGCACGGCGAATGCGGCCGCTGGGTGAGCGACCTGCTCCCGGGCCTCGCGGGCCATGTGGACGAGATGGCGTTTATCCATTCGATGCAGAGCAAGACGGCGCTCCACGGCCCGGCGATGTTCATGGCCAACTCGGGGTTCATCCTTCCCGGCTTTCCATCGATGGGTGCCTGGGTCACCTACGGCCTGGGCAGCGAGGCGGAGGATCTGCCGGCCTTCGTCGTGCTCCCCGACCACCGCGGCCTGCCGCCCGGCGGGCCGGTGAACTGGGGCGCGGGCTTCCTGCCGGCGATCCACCAGGGCACGGTGATCGAGACGGCGGCGGGGCGGCCACCGATCGCCGATCTCTTTGCGGCGGAGGACCACGCGAATCTGGTCGCCGGGGATCTGGCAGGCCGCGATTTTCTGGCGGCAGCCAACTCCCGCCATCTCTCGACCCGAGCCGACAACAGTGAACTCGCCGCGCGGATCGCCGCCTACGAACTGGCGGCCCGCCTGCAGCTCTCGGCGCCCGAGGTGACGAATCTCGCCGGGGAGCCGGACAGCGTCGAAAAACTCTACCAGCTCGACCACCCCGAGATCGGTCCCTTTGGCCGGCAGTGCCTGCTCGCGCGGCGGCTCGTGGAGCGGGGCGTGCGGTTCGTGCAGATCTACTGCGGCGCCGAGAACACAGCCGTGAAGAAGATCCGGCCGAACTGGGATTCCCACGAAGACGTGGTCCGCGACCACGGCTACTGGGGCCCGATTTTGGACGCCGGCGCCAGCGCCCTGCTCGGCGACCTGAAGGCCCACGGCCTGCTTGATTCGACGCTCGTGATGTGCCAGACGGAATTCGGCCGGCAGCCGGCGGCACAGGGCAAGGGTCGCGACCACAACGCGGGCGCGTTCACCGTGTGGATGGCCGGCGGCGGCATCAAGGGGGGCACGGCCTACGGCACGAGCGACGAGCTCGGCTTCAAGGCCGAGGAGCACCCCACGTTGTGCTACGACCTCCACGCCACCGCAATGCACTTGCTCGGCATCGACCACACGAAGTTGTCGGTCTACAACAACGGCATCCAGCGCCGACTCACCGACGTGCACGGGCACGTGATCGATGCCATGGTGGCCTGACGCCGGCGGCGCGAGCACCGCGATCTCGATACACCATGGCATAATGCCGCCGCGAGCAAACGCCAAGGAGCGATAGTCCTGCCCAACGACGTACGGAGTTGCAGTCCGATGACCATCGGGATCGTCTTCACCGCCATCGCGATTCTTGTTGCCTTGGTAGCGTTTGCGAAGGTCAACCCGTTTCTCGCCTTTCTCGTCGTGTCGATCGGAATGGCGCTCGCGCTGGGCGTGGCACCCGCCGACGTTCCAGTGCTGGTGCAGAAGGGGCTGGGAAGCCTTCTGGGTAGTTTGACGATCGTGATCGCTGCCGGAGCCATGCTGGGCAGGCTGGTGGTCGAATCGGGGGCGGCCCAGCGGATTGCCACGACGCTCGTGCACCTCTTCGGCACGTCGCGGATCACCTGGGCCATGGCGGCGACCGGGTTCATCGTGGGCTTGCCGCTCTTTTACAACGTCGGCTTCGTGCTCATCGTGCCGATCGTGTTCGCCATCAGCAGTCGCTTCGACATGCCTGCGGTCGTGGTGGCCGTGCCGGCCCTGGCAGCCCTGAGCGTCGCCCACGGGCTCCTGCCCCCGCATCCGTCGCCCGCGGGGCTGGTGAAACAGTTCGATGCGAGCCTCGGCCTCACGCTGGCATATGGCACGATCGTGGCCGTACCCGCGTTGGTACTCGCCGGCCCCGTCTTCGCGCGGTTTCTGCGCAGGATCGAGACGCGACCTCCGGCCGGACTCGCTTCTCGGCACCTGCCGGACGAGGCCCTCCCCGGCATCTGGACAAGCCTGATCACTTCCCTCCTGCCGGCATTGGTGCTGCTTGGATCGACGGCCATCGAGATCGCCGCACCGCAGACGGCCGCCGCGGTTCCGCTCCTGCGTTTCATCACGCATCCCGACATCGTGATGCTGCTCACACTGATCGTCGCGGCCGGCACGCTGGGGATCGCCCGCGGCAGGCCGCTCCCCGCCGTGATGGCCACGTATGGCAAGGCGCTCACGGATGTCGGCCCTGTGCTCCTCGTCGTGGCCGGCGCAGGCCCGTTCAAAGAGGTGCTCGTTTCGTCGGGCGTGGACAGGCAAATCGCAGCGGCGTTCGCCGGGCTGGCCCTCGACCCGCTCCTGCTGGCGTGGCTGCTGACGGTGGCGATTCGCGTGTGCGTCGGCTCGGCCACCGTGGCTGGCCTGACCGCAGCGAGCATCCTCGCCCCCGTGGCCGCCGACCCAGCGTACGGCGTCGATCCCAATCTGATGGTGCTGGCGGTGGGTGCGGGCAGTCTCGCATGCTCGCACGTAAACGACGCGGGCTTCTGGCTTTTCAAGGAGTACTTCGACACGAGCATCGCCGACACATTCCGCTGCTGGACCGTTATGGAGACGATCGTATCGGTCGTCGGCCTCGCCGGCGTACTGCTGCTGGCCAAGATCGTATGACGTCGCGTCAGGGCCGCCGGCGATCATCGAGCCACCGGCGGACGTCGTCGCGGCAGCCGCCGGAGGTCTGCTTCGGGCCCCCGGCGTCCTGCACGAGCCGGACCGTGGCTCGGCCACACGAGGAATCCGGGTCGCCCCGATCGGCGCCGCTCGGAACGAATGCCTCCAAACCCGGAACCCGCCCAGATCAGGGCCGACAGATCGCTACCTCTGCGACCTCGAGTTGGACGTCCTTGTCGATCGAGTTCACGAACACCCGGGCGACGCGAGCGCCGTTGGGCAACGTGTCGAAGCCTTGGCAGGTGGGCCGCATCGCGGATGCGGGGATCTCGATCGTCGACCAGCCGTCGTCACAGTCCCGCCGAGGTTCGTGATCCCGCGAATCGACGGTCGCCAGAAAGTTGCCTCCGAAAGCACCGGATGGACCCCAGATGACCAGCATGCAGTCGATGGGAGCGGGTATCGCGGTCCGCAGCGTCAGTCGAACCACGCTGTCGGAATGGAATGCCGCGAAGCCGGCTTGCTCGGCATGGATCGATATTCCGCTGTGAATGACGGGCGTCCCCCTGGCTGTTCGCCCGGCCAGATAGGGAACCGCGCTCATCCGTGCCGGCAGTCCATCTCCGGCCGCCAGCCATTCGCCCAGCTCATCCGGACCGCGTCGCGGCCTGGTGAACGTCTCCCGAAAACTCTCGGGCACTGCGGCCGGCCCCTCGACCTGGAGCGGTACTTTGGTGGTGAAGGAGGCCGTTGCCCTGCCGTTCGCGGGCACCTCCACCTGGCTTCCATCGACCATCCTCTTGAACCGCACCCGTCCTTCCGTGACCCCGAGCCGCGTGGAATCGGCATCCGTTGACAATGAGAACTCCGTGCCCACGACCTCGAGTTCCGCCGTCGTGGTCCGCACGACCATCGGCCGACCGGGCGACTGAGGCTGGGCATCCACCAGCATGCTCCCTTTTCGCAGCACGATGCGCTTCTGCCCGTCGTCCTCGAAATCGACCACCGAATCCCCGATGGCCTCGATCACCGTACCGTCGACAAACCGCACCTTGGCCAGGGCCGTCGCGCCCTCGAGCCGAATGCAGCCGGCGGCGAGTGCGTCTCCGGCGACCAGGCGAGCCTCGTGAAGGCCACCGAAGCCGCTCCATGTCGCAGCCCCGTCGACCGACACGACGTGCGCGATCACCGCGGCCGGCGATTGGTCAGGCGCGAGCCGGAGAAAGGTGAACCAGCCGCCCACGAGCACCAAGAGGCCGATGGCGGCCCACGCGCTGCCGGCTCCCGAATCGTCAGCGGGTTCGTCGTCGGCAGCTCGTTTCCTGTCGGCGGCGGGGAGATGTCCAGATGAAGCCGGCAGGGGACCGACGACCGCCGCGGCGGGGTACTCCCAGTGGAGCGCGGCATGAAGATGCATCCAGCGGCAGTATCGCGCCAAGGCAGCGTCGTTCTCCGCCAAAATCACATCCAGCCGCGCTTCGTCGGTGGCAGCCAGCCGACCGTCGATCAGCCGATTGAACATGTCCTCCAGCATGTCGTCGGACACGCGGCCGGAGAGATCGTCCCGGCCTTCGCCAACTGCGTCGTTCATACAGCGGCCTCCGTGGCAAGGGTTCGCTCGATGCACTCGAGCAACGTCCGCCGGATGCGCCGCAGCATCTCCGAGACCGCCTTCGGCTGGGTGCCCCGCACCGCGGCGATGGCATTCACCGAGGCGCCCGGCTCGTATCGACTGGAGACCAGCACCCGGTGCCTCTCGGGCAGTTTCTGCAGGCATCGGGCCAGGGCCAGCCGCCGGTCGTCCGCTTCGCCCTGTGCCGAGAGGGCCGCGGCGGCAATCCGGTCGAGGAGGTCGCTGTCGGAGAGCGGCAGCCGCTGCCGCTTGCTGAGATGCGACCGCGACTGAATCCGCGCGATCTGCATCGCCCAAGGCATGAACTCGCGATTCGGATCATACTCGGCGGCCTTCCGCCAGAGCACGAGATTGGTCTCCTGGAGAACATCGTCGGCGTCCACCGCATGGCGGACCAAGGTGATGATCATCCCGTACAGCGACCGCTGAGCGGCCGTGACTTTGGCCAAGTATTCGGGCGACGGCGGAGGACTCGCGCTGGTGGACATGCAAAAGCATTGGCCAAACTGACCCAAATCCCACGTTCGAAGTCTGTGTGGTCACGCCCCGCCCCCCGGCCGTGGGGATTTTATTTTTTGGCGGGGACGGCTTCCAGGTCGAAATTGAAGGTCGTCTGCGTGGGCGAGACCTCCGCCGTCAGGCCCGAGGTATCGAAGGCGGCATATTTTTTCGGCGTGTACCACACGGTTTTACCCGGAGAATCACTCTCTCGACAGCTGAGTTGCACCCGGTGCTTCCCGGGTGTCGCTCCAGCGCCGATCTTGTACGTCGTCAGCGTATACCGACCGTCGTCTCCGGTGATCCCCGTCGCCATGTTCAAACCTTGCTCCTGCTCGAACTCGACCACGGTCGCGGCAAGCGGCTTGCCATTGAGCGTCACGGTCCCGGAAACGGGGATCAAGACCGGCCCCCCGGGTCCACAACTCGCGGCGAGCAAGGCCGTCACGACGAGCCCCACAAAGAGCGGTGATCCCAAGGTCCGTCGGTCGTTGGTCGGGTCCATGACGCTCATCCAAGACGCTCAGAAGTCGCTGACCGAGTTGCCGTCCCATGGGAAACTCAGATACACGTAGGTCCATTGGTCGATCGTGTCGTTGAAAAACCGCACCGATCCGTCCATAAACGCGAAGCCGCACGTTTGTGGATGCGCCGATTTGAACCCCCGCGCCGTGACTTCGTTGAACCAGGATCCGCAGCCGATGCCATTCGTGCCGCCGCTATCCTGGGATTGAACCGACGCGTACGTGCCGGATGAGTTGCCCGAATTGAAGTTCACTGACACCGACGTGAGCGTCGCGCCATCGCCATTGCTCATCAGCGAGTTCCAGCCCTCCTGCAGAGTGTAGCGCTGCGACGCCAACACTTCGCCTGCGAAAAACGTCTTGGAAAGGCCGTCGGAAATGTCCTTGATCCTCATGACCGGTGGTGGTGCATAGTTCGGCGCGTTGTATGTGGAGACCAGTGGACCGAAGCTTCCATTGTTTCCCATCTCGGGGCGGCCAGGAGGCATCTGGTATGTCAGACTCTGGACGCAGGCGCACGTCGACCATCCGTCGCTTTTCGTACGAAACCACGCGGGCCCGGCGGAGGCGGCGTAGTTCGCCACCGCGTAGCCGGGCTTCGTCTGGCTGGAGGGACCATTCGGATCGGCAGGGCAGAGGTAGACCTTCACCGGCACGGTGCCGATGTTGGCGTTTCCGATCGATGCCCAGTCGACGTTGTCAGGACTCATCGCGCAGGCGTCGGCCAGACGCTGCTCCTCGATGAACGGAAGCAGATACGTCTTCATCGAGCCCTTGTAATGATGTTCATTGGCAGACACGTAGATGCGATGGCATCCGGCAGGGAAGGCTCGCTTGACGTCATGATAGTTCAGCAGGCCCAGGCCGATCTGCTTGAGGTTACTTCCGCAGCTCGAACGCCGCGCCGCTTCACGGGCCGTCTGGACAGCCGGCAGCAGCAGACCGATCAGCGTGGCGATGATCGCGATCACCACGAGGAGTTCCACGAGCGTAAATCCGCCGAGTAAACGAGTTGAAGCGTGGCGGCGGATCTTCATGGAGATCGATTTCACGTGCAGCTCTCTCCTCTCATGCGGGCCATGGCATTTCCCACCCCCTGGGACAATTTGGCTCAGGGGGAGAAAATCCCACGTTTTTTACCCACCAGCCCACCCCTTGTCCGGCACGCGATGCTGCTCAGCTACCCCGCAAGACTCACACAAGGCCCTGGAGCGTACCCGTTGCGTCGGCAAAACGGTCCGTGTGGCAGCCCATTTGCTGCGCGAGCGACAGGAGCAGGTTTGCCAGTGGCGGGTGATGGTCCACGTCGAACGCCAGGTGCCGGCCGAGCTTGATGCCCAGCTTGGAACCCCCGGCCACGAGCAGCGGGAGGTTCCTCGGCGAATGCTCTCCCCCGGTGCCGGAGTTCATGCCGCTGCCATAGAGCACGATGGTGCGGTCGAGCATCGAGCCGTCGGCCTCCACGGTCTGCTTTAGCAGCCCGAGAAAACGTCCGAGCTTCTCGAGAAACGCCCGGTCGATGGCGGCGAGCTGCGCGAGCATGCCGGCGTCGCCGCCATGGTGCGAGAGCTCATGGTGATTCTCCCCGTTCAGGCCGAAACCGCCGGCCTCACGGGACCACTCGAACGTGATCACGCGCGTGGTGTCGGTCAGAAACGAGAGGTAGGTCAGTTCCAGCATCACGTCGATCCACATGGGCCGGTCGTGGGCGTCGGACGGCTTGCTGACCAGTTGCAGCCCCTGGTCCGACACCTTCGGCTTCGGGCGGTCGATCCACTGCTCCATCCGCTCCACCTGCTTCTCGGTGTCACGGACGCTCGAGAGATACTCGTCGAGCTTCTTTTGGTCGGTCGTGCCGAGCCTGCGGTGCAGCGACTTGGCATCGCTGTCGATCGCATCGAGGATCGACCTCCGCTCCGCATAGCGGGCGAGCGTCGCCGCCTTGTCGGTGGCCGATTCGGGGACGAAGAGCCGCTCGAACAGCCGCTGCGGCGAGTTTTCCGCCGGGAGCGGCGTGCCACTGGCGTCGAACGAGAGGGTGTGGCTGTGGCCGGCGGCACCGGTGCCGGACTGGTCGGAGAGTTGCAGCGAGGCATACCGGGTGTGCGGGCCGTGCACCGCGGCGACCAGCTGGTCGATCGACGTGGAGTTGGTGTAGTCGGCGCCGGGCTTCGACGCGAGATCCGCGCCGGTGAGCCAGGTGTCGGCACCGCTGTGGCCGCCCTTGGAATGCGGGTGTCCCAGGCCGGTCAGGACCGTGAAGTCGTCGCGGTGCGCCTCCAGCGCCTTGAGCGTGGGGGAGAGCATGTAGTTTTCCCCGCTGTCGGCGGGCACCCATTCCAGGATGTTCACGCCGTTGGGCACGTAGCAGCAGAGCAGCCGCGGCTGCTCCACGCCCGACTTCGCCAGTGGCTCGAATGTCGACGGCGACCCATACGCCCGGGGCAGCATCGCCTCCAGAAGCGGGAGCGACACCGCCGCGCCTGCCGCCCGCAAGACATGTCGCCGCGACAGCCGAGCCTTCCCCAAGCCACTCATGGTGTGTCTCCCATTGCTACTTCGTCGCGAAGGCATCGCTGGCGACGATCGCCTTCACGAGCGCCCGCACCGTCCCGCCGTCCTTCTTCATCGCCGCCGCCGCCCCGGCCACCAGCGGCTGGTCGGCGATTCCCAATTCCCTGCCCAAAGCATAGGTCGCGAGGTGGGTGGCGAGCGACTTGAGGAACAGGTCGTCCTGCTTGAGCATCGCCGTCTGCAGGCCCGCCACGCCGAAGATCTTCGTGCCGTCGGGCATCTTCGAGGAGGCATCGATCTTCGGATCGTCCGGCTGCACCCTGCCCTTGTAGCCAAAGCCCTCCTGCTCCCGCCACTCGCCCGCGGCGTTGAAGTTTTCGAGCGCGAAGCCGAGCGGGTCGATCTTGTTGTGGCAGCGGGCGCACTGCTGCAACTGGCGGTGGATCTCGAGCCGTTGCCGCACGGTCGCCTTGTCGATGCCGGGAACTTTCGGCGAGATCTCCCCCGCGTTGGCCACAGGCAGCCCCGGATCGGTGCCGAGCAGCGTTTTCAGGATCCAGGTGCCGCGTTTCACCGGCGATGTGCGCGTGCCGTTGGACGTGATCGTGAGGATCGATGCCTGGGTCACGATGCCCCCTCGGGCCACTCCCTTGGGCACGCTCACTCTCTGGAACGCGTCGCCGCGGGCGCCCGGGATGCCGTAGAACCGGCCCAGCCGCTCATTGATCGTCACGAAGTCGCTCTTGATCATCTGGCGGGCATCGAGGTCGTGCTGCAAAAATTCCCTGAAGTAGGCCTCCGACTCGCCCACGATCGACCGCTCGAGATGCCGGTCGTACTGCGGATAGAGGTCGGGCGCCGGTGGATTCGCCCCCACTTCCCGCAGGCCGAGCCACTGGCCGGCGAAGTTCTTCACGAGGGCCTCGGCCTTGAGATCGGCCAGCATCCGGTCGACCTGTTCCTGCCGTGTTTTGGGATTGGCGAGCTTGCCAGCGTCGGCGAGTTGCCGCAGTTCGGCGTCGGGCTGGCTCGACCAGAGAAAATATGACAGCCGAGTGGCGAGTTCGTGGTCGGTGAGCGGTTCCGAGAAACTCCCCGGATGGGCCTCGGCGAGGTAGAGGAAGCTCGGGCTGGCGAGCACCGCCGTCAGTGGCACCTTGATGTTTTCGACGAACGACTTCTTCTTTTTCGCCGCGGCGACATAGAGCGCCACCTTCTCGTCGACCTCATCCTTCGTCACGGGCCGGCGGTAGGCCTCTCGCATGAACCGCTCCAGCACGGCCCGCGCGTACTGGCTGGGATTCTTCGACTGCAGCGGCGAGTCGAAGAGGATCTTCGTGTGCGATGAGGGCGGCCACGCGTCGTACATCGGCCCCTCGATCTCGATCCAGTCGATCAGCGCCTCCGGCCGCGGAAAGCCCTCGCCATGCTGCAAAAACTGGTTCTCGGGCACCGACGGGATCGAGTAGGCGTAGCTGAGCGTCATGCCGGCGGATTCCGTCGTGAACTCGACGGGAAACTCGACGATCTGCGGCGACTCGGGAGATCCCTCCACGTCGAACTCCGCCACGGTGCGCGGCTGTGAGCCCAGCCCGAGCGTGAGCTTCAGCCGGGGCGGTCCGAAGTCGTACATCCTGTCGGTGCGGAAATGTTCCAGCGCGTCCGCGAGGGCCTTTTCGTGCCAGGGAACGCCCTGAGGATTGCGGGCGTCGTCGTCGGCCTTGCGCTTCTCGAGCAGCGGGGTGACGTACCTGATGACGTCGTCGCGGGAGGGGCGGCGGCCGGCCAAGCGAGCGCGGATCACGTAGGTGCCGGCCACCGGCACGCGGAAATCCCGCGCCCCGGGCGTCTTGTCCCACTGATCGTTCCGTACCACGGTCCAGTCCCCCTCATAGCTGCTTCCACCGTTGACGATGGGGTTGTTGTGGTCGTCGAGCCGCACGCGCACGCTGTCGACCGGCCCGGGCTGCGGGTCGAACCTCCAGCGGACCTCCTCGGGTCGCGTCCCCTCGACCAGAGCCCGGTCGAGGATTTGATCCGCCGCGTTGAGATACTGCTCGATCTGCATGGGCGACATCGTCAGAGCGCCGCCGTTGTTGTCGAAGCCGCCCGCGGGAGGATCCTGGGGAAAGGCCGACGTGTCGAAGTCGACGCCGACGAGATCGCGGATCGTGTTCCTATACTCCGCCCGGTTGAGCCGGCGCAGCACGACCGACTGTTCCCGATTCGACACCTCGGCGGCCACCGCCTGCTGCGTAATCCAATCGATCACCGCGGCAGCCTGGGCGGCATCGGGTTGCGGCCTGTCCTCCGGGGGCATCTCATGGGCGTTGAGGACGTCGATGATCTCCCGCCACTTGCCGCGTTCCCCCGCTCTGGTGAAGTCGGTGCCGAGGTGCTTTCGTGCGATCGAGAAATCCCCCTTGGGTTTCTCCCCGACGTGGCACTCGGCGCAGTGCTTGCGAAAAAAAGGCACCACGACGGTCTCATACCCCCCGACGTTGGGGTCGAGTCGCGGCTCGGCTCCGACCACTCGGCAGGCCACGCCGGCCATAACCAGGGCCAGGGCCCACCGTCTCCGTTCCTGTGGCAAACTGGCTTGCACCGATGAATCCTTCTCCCATCATAGCCGCCCGAGACCGTGGGTACTCTCGGCGGTTGATCGCCCTGACAAGTTGTCAAGAACGCATGAAATCCCACACCTCGGCCCGAGCCGCCGGGGCCTGAGGAACGGCCCGAGCCTTCGTGGGATTTTCCCGTTCTCGGTCAAATCATGAAGGGGAAAAACTACCCCTGGGCTGTGGCCGCGGCATGCGCCGCGATTCATCGGCCATCAAGACTGGGTATCCACTGGATTTCGCATACCAATGAAGCACATGATTCTCCCGCCATGGGCCCTCGTCTGGAGGACCGCCGTTCGACGCGGAGCGGTCTGCGGTGCGCTCCTTGGCGCCGCCATGGCCATGTTCGTCCTTGGCGACCATGCTCGTGGCGGAATCCAGACGACCAGCAGCCAAGCCACGTTCGACGCCCAGACGAATCCGCAGCAGCGCTACGTGGAAACGTTCGCCAGCACCGCCTATGTGCTCAACGACGTCTACCCGTCGCCGATCGCCCTGTCCGGGGCAGGGTTCACCGCGAGTGCTTCCGTGCTCCCGCCGTCCGATGGCGGCGATGCCGGCCAGTTTTACTTTCTCGGCACCGAGTCTGACAAATGGCTGAGCACCGAGTTGGCGCGTGCCATCCGGTTCAGTTTTTCCGGAACGCTCCCGACCGCCCTGGGCGGAATGTTCTTCATGACGGACTTCACGGGCACGCCGACGGGCTCGCTGGGTCCGGCCATGGTCCTGACGGTCAATGGAAGCACGTCGTTCACGCTGCCCGCGGCGACGAATGCCGACACGCGCTTTTTCGGGATGTACGGCGATGTTCCTATGAGCACGCTCACGATCGAACGCGATCCGTCGTACGCGGGATCCGATCGTTTTGTAACGATCAATGACTTCACCATGACGGCCGCCGTTCCTGAGCCTTGCGGCCTGGCGTGGCTCGGTTGTGGCGGGGTCGCCGTTGTCGGGGCGTTCGGGCAGTTCGCTGGCCGCAGGCAGCGGGTGAGCCGCACCACGTAGCAGGGCCGATCGTCGTCGCGATAACCGGGTGCTTCGCGATCGTTCTCCAGTCAGGCGGGAAGCAGGGATGGGTCGCAAAAAAAATCTCCGCCCGGGATCGCCGGCCGCCCCGCGTGGCGACCGCCCACTCGCCATCGAACCCCTCGAAGACCGCAGGCTTCTGGCGGCGGGTGGAGGCTACACCGATCAGGGCCTTCTGGGTACCTATTTCAACGACACGTCATTCAACTCCGTCGCCTTCACGCGACGCGATGTCCGACTCGACTTCGACTGGGGCACGGCGACCCGGCCGGGCGGGTCCAACAGCCCGGCCTTCAAGGCGCTCGGAACCGACAACTATTCCGTGCAGTGGCTTGGCGGGGTGATCGCGAAGTTCAGTGAGTCTTACACGTTTCTCGCCGATGCCGATGATCGCGTTCGTGTCGAACTCAAATCCGCCGCCACTTCCCAGTGGACCACGCTGATCGACCAAACGTCGCCCGGCGGTCAGCCGGCCACGGGCACGGCAAGCCTCGTGGCTGGAGTCCGCTACGATCTCCGCGTCTCCTACGTTGAGGTGACCGGCACGGCCCGGATCCGGCTTCAATGGCAGAGCGCGTCGACGCCGCTGGAGACCATCGACCCGCTCACGCAGTCGGGAATCAACAATCCCGACGGCACATCGGCCTTTGCCGACCTCACGAAGGGTGGGCGGAACACCTGGGAGGCACCGCAGATCTGGAACGCGAACGGCGCCTCCGCACCGGCGCTGGATGCCGACGGCTGGCCCCTGGGCGACGGCACGTACGTGATGCAGGAATCGCTCAATCTGGGGTTGCCGATCGATCCGTTGATGCAGGGGCGCGTCGATTTTTCATTCCGCGGCAGCGCCTCGATCAGCCTGTTCGGGAACTGCCGAAATCTATCGAACTCGTACAGCAGCCAAACCAATACGACTTCGGGCTCGTTCGAGATGGTTCAGGCGGCGCCAACCGAGGGCGTCAATGCGAGTTCCATCACGTTCGTCAACACCCGTCGCACGCCAACCAGCCCGCTGGGGAGCGGAATCACCAACCTGCAGCTGATGCGGCCCACCGCGCCCGCCGCCGCCACGACCTACGGGCCCGGGGAGATCTTCACGTCGCAGATCAAGGCGGCGCTGGCGAACTTCACGGTCTTTCGCCAGCAGTACGTCGCCAACCAGCAGGTGCAGTGGAGTGATCGCACTCGTCCGACCTACTTCAACCAGAGCTCCGGCGCCCGGACGGCCCCCCGGGCGTTCGGCGGCAGCACGCCCGGATCCTCGGCGACCGTGGGCAGCACCTCGAACAACGGATGGTCGTGGGAACACTCGATCATGCTCGCGAACGAGACGGGTCGAGACCTGATGCTCAGCATCCCCGTGCTCGCCAACGATCAGTATGTGACCAATCTCGCCAACCTGATTCGTTACGGCAGCGACGGGGTCAATCCCTACACGTCACCGCAGGAGAATCCGGTTTATCCCCCGTTGAACAGCAATCTGCACGTCATCCTCGAACTCGAGAACGAGCTCTGGAACTACGGGGGCGTGTTCTCCGTCGACTACGAAAACCTCAACCGGCTGACCCGACTGGCGTTGCAGTCAGGAGCCGGTAATGAAAACTATCGAGCACTCACCTACGACGGCACGAGCACCGCCACCAACGCCGCCGGGGAATATGTCAACCTCGGCATCTTTCGCCTTCGAATGGCGATGCTTCGCACCATTCAAATCAGCAATCTGTTTCGTCAGGTCCACGGCGATGCGGCCATGCCCAACGGCACGAAAGAGGGCCTCGAGGCTGCGCGTATCCGACCGGTGTACGAATGGCAGTATGCGAACTTCAATCAGACGGCGGAGATCGCCCTCGACTGGGCCGACCGCTACTTCAACAAGAGCGACAACGCCAGCACCTGGACGGGGATCGCTCGGCCCCTCAACTATTATCTCTACGGGGGAGGCGGGGCGACCTACTACGGGGCGCTCAATGGCAACGGCCTGACCTCGCTGTTGCCGAACTCCGACTTCGAAGCTGCCACCATGCCGAGCACCGGCTACTCGGTGCGGCCCGCTGGCACCGGCTGGACTTTCACCGGAACGGCGGGCATCGCTCGCGACGGAGGCGCGGGCGACGACATTCCGCCACCTCTCAATGGCAGTCAAGCAGCCTATCTCGCCGGTTCATCGACCATGACGGCGACGTTCACCGTGCCCAGCAGCCAGGTCTCGAGCTTCTACGCCGTGTCGTTCAAGGCGCTGAATCGTCGCCAAGTCGGGGTCAGCTCCGCGGACCACCAGAATCTGCGGGTGTATCTCGATTATGGCACCTCGTCGCAGCTCGATCTGACCGCCCGCACCTTCAATCAGGCGGACGGCTACACGCCGCCGGACTACGAATCGTTCTCCAGCGACGAGCAATCGTCGTGGCCCGCACGCAACGTGTTCTGGACCAGCTCGCAGTATTACTACACCAAGGACGTGATGCTCCAGCCCGCAACCACGCACACGATCACCATTCGCGGCACAACAACCGGCTCGGACGTGGCGTTTCTGGAAAATGTCTTCGTGACCAGCGTGGACAAGATCTTCGCCGACGGCATTCCCGGCGGAGGAGAGGCGACCGGCCAGCCCGTTGGATCGAACATCCGGAGTTCGATGAACGTGGCCAGCAGCTGGGCTGCCGCCTACGGCTTGGCGCACGTCGCCTACGAGGGCGGGTGGTCGTTGGGCGGCGACGACGGGGGCTCCTTCGTGCAGCTGCGAGCCAAGTATGGCGACGCGCGCACGAGCGTCGCACAGCGGACCTTCATGGACATGTACCATGAGGCCGGCGGCGAGGTGAACGTCTTCGGGACGTACGCCCAGTGGCCGAGCTGGTCCGACTACTACGCCCAGCAGGGTCTCCTCGACGTCACGTCCTATCCGATCATGCAGGGCATCGCTCAAGAAGCGAGCCAGCTTCGCAACCGCGTCTCCAATGGCGCACTTTTGCCCCAGCAGGTGTCCGGACTCCAGGCCACCATCGGCCTCAACGCGACGCCGGCCACCGGCCGCATCGACGCAACCGGCGGATGGCTCAGTTACAACGTCGTGGTGCCGCGGACGTCGACCTACGTGATCTCCGTCACGACCACGACGGGCGGCACCGCATCCGCCCTGCTCGACAACATGCCGCTCACCCAAGGGGCTACCGGGAGTGTGCTCACCGGCAGTCGGTTGCTGACGGAGGGGCTACACACGGTGCGGATCCGCTCGACCGGCGGCTCCTTCGCGGTCAGCAGCCTGACCGGCGGTATTCTCAACGCCCCGACGGCGCCCGATTGGGGCGCCTTGAGTGCGCGAGGAGGGATCGCCTCACTCTCCTGGTGGGCGGTGAGGGGCGCGACGGGTTACGTCATTCGATATGGAACACAGCCAGGCCAACTCAACCAGTCCTTCGCTGTCAGCGGCGGCACGACCCAGACGACCACGATCAGCGGCCTGGTGCACGACACGCAGTATTACTTCGGGATCAGCACGGTGGATCGGCAGGGTCGCGAGGCCACACCCACCATCATCAAAACGATCCTCAATCTGAATCCTGGGCAGGTCGGCACGCTGGCCAACTGGGACTTCTCCGGCATGAACGTCGCTGGCGGAACGGCGCCGGCGACCGCGGCACCGAGTGCGGTTGCGTCTGGTCTCGTCGTCGGACTCCTCCAGCGTGGCGCCGGGTATCGGGCCGCCGATAGCTGGGCCACGCAATACTTCGGCGGCAGTTTCAGCAGTTATTCCGCCACGAACGTGTACGCGAGCACGCTGGCAGCGGCGCGAACAAGCAATCAGTTCGTGAGTTTCACCGTGGAGCCGTCGCGGGGCCAGGTGGTATCACTCTCCAATCTGAACATCCAGGCTGGATTCTCGCACGTCTCGGGTGCGCAGACCGCGTTGTTCTACAGCCTCGATGGCACCACGTTCACGCAGGCGCTGATGGTGACCGGGACGCCCAACACCGAGGCCGGCCTGACGTACGACCTTTCGGGTATCGCAGCCCTGCAAAACACCTCGAAACGCATCACGTTCCGTTTCTACCAGTTCGGGGTCGGGGTGTACACCGCCGTCGCGATCGGAAACGGAACGAGTTCTCTCGACATGCGGCTGCAAGGATCCACCAGAGCCGCCTAGCTCCCGACGCCCATCCCGGTCCGCGGCTTCTGATTTCGGGGCTCCTCATTCAGGATCAAGGCGCAAGGTATTTTGCCGTCGGCGGCGACAAGCTTCGTGGAAGTTTCTCGCGCAAAAAAGCGAATGCGTCGCGGCAGCGTGGGATTTCGACGCCCCATGGCAAAATAGCCGGGAGGGTTCATACCATGCAGCATGCAAAGTTCGCTTTTTTTGCGGCCGCGCTGATCTTCGGACTCAGCGGCGCCGCCCATGCGGCCGTCGTCAAGCTCGACGGCACGGGAACGACGCGAAACTTCAACGGCACTTGGACTGGTGACCAGTATGCAGCTGGAGGCATTACGGGGACCACTCCAGGCGCTTCCCCGGCCAGCTACGCGCTCTCCATGAACAACAACGCGGGCATCATCCAAGGGCTGAGCAGCGTGGGCCTGAGTTTCACCGCGAACTCCTCTGAGTCGACGGTGTATTTCGGTGGCACGCTCACGACCACGGGATTGGTGGGCGGCAACCCGGTGTGGCAGACGGGCGGAGGCCAGATTTCGGTCGGGTTTTCGGGCCCGAACTACGGGGGCTTGGACACTTGGAATGTGCTGACGACCCAGCCGGATGGAATCCACAACATCTGGGGAGCGACGACCGGCACGACGTGGTCGATCGGGGTTCAGGATCACTTCGGGGCCGCCTACACGAAGTCCACGCAGGGCGTGGGTGATGGGTCGTTCGACTTTGTCTTCGCTGTCACCGGCAGTGCCAACTACTGCCAGACCTTCTCTCTCTGGCTCGGAGCAAATGCCGATGCGCCGACCCAAGGCCCCGCGGACGTCACCTGGAGCCGCGGCGGCGCCTACGACGGCCCGTACTACAACGACGGCGACTTGGCCTCGGTCGGGATCGGTGCCTCGATCTCGGACGGTGTCGTCTTGACGACCGCCAACATGTTCGTCTCGGATACATGGAACCCGGTGAGGGTCCCGAGCGTCGTCACGATCGACGTGGCCAGCGGCACCTCACAAACCCAGACCCAGGCGGGCTATCCGCTCCTCTCGGGGAGTGTGTCCGTGGTGAAGATTGGCGGCGGCACGCTCGTCGTCGATCAAGCCAACACGCTGACCGCTTCGACGACGATCCAGCAGGGCACGCTGCGGCTGGCGAACGCCACGGCG
>Ga0209597_1000647_pt1 | contig 22886 bp, 19 predicted proteins | sample M_140625_MF_Meta_FD_187316 | JGI IMG/M metagenome (GOLD analysis project Ga0209597, IMG submission 187316) | Freshwater microbial communities from Lake Montjoie, Canada to study carbon cycling - M_140625_MF_MetaG (SPAdes) (version 2) | ecosystem: Environmental > Aquatic > Freshwater > Lake... | reverse complement strand
GTATGATTGGGAGTGGGATATTTTTGGTAACATCCGACATGACCAGGCAGCTAGGCAGTGGACCGCTGGTATTGTTGGCTTGGTTGTTAACCGGTGTAATCACGCTAATGGCGGCACTAAGTTTCGGCGAATTGGCGTCGATGATGCCCAATGCCGGCGGTCAGTACAATTTTGTAACACGTATTTATGGAAAACGGATGGGGTTTGTTTACGGTTGGGCCGTATTCTCAGTCATTCAAACAGGCGTAATCGCCGCCGTTGCGATGGCTTTTGCCAAGCATTTGGGGATTTTCACCTGGAACCATGAAAAAGTGGTTTTCAGTTTTGTTTTGTTTGGCGATGGTGAATGTGAAGGCGGCACAACTTTTAAACTGCTCGCAGGCCAGCTCATAGCCATTGGTAGTATTTTCTTGTTAACGATGATCAATAGTCTCGGTATCCAAGAGGGAAAATGGATACAGCGAATATTTACATTGGCCAAGTTGATTGCATTAAGCGCATTGATTATGGGCGGCCTTTATGTTTTATTCGGCGGAAGTCTAAATGGTGTTAAAAACTACTTTTGGGAAAACATGTCGTCCGGGGCTTCCCATTTTGTGTCGCCAGATGATTCGAATCCACTAAAATCGAATGGTATAAGTGCGAGTGGCGCGCAACTTAACGAGGTTGTTCCTAATTGGCAATCGTTGGCTGGTATTGGTTTGCTTCTAGCATTTGCCAGCGCCATGGTAGGTAGTTTATTTTCCTCCGATGCTTGGCAGGGAATTACGTTTATGTCGGGCGAAGTAGAAAACCCAAGCAAGACAATTCCCAAAGCATTGCTCTACGGCACTTTCATTGTAACAGTGGTGTATTTCCTAGCAAATGTGGCTTACATGGCCGTATTGCCTCTAAAAGGACTCAATTTGACCGATGCGATGGCCGCTATAGGTCCTGATGGATTGGTAGAGAACTTCAATTTAGGAATTGCCTATGCAGATCAAGATCGTGTTGGCGTTGCGGCATCATCTGTGTTGATGGGATCTGCTCACAACGCCGAAGCAGGACTCATGGGTTTAATCTTCATGGCCACCTTGATTATCGTGAGTACCTTTGGTTGTAACAATGGTTTGATTCTGGCTGGAAGTCGATTGTATAAAGCCATGGCCGACCATGGTTTGTTCTTTAAAAGTGCGGCAAAACTCAATCGCAAAAATGTCCCTGCCAATGCCCTATGGATGCAGGCTTTTTGGGCAAGTGCCTTGTGTTTGAGTGGTACCTATGGCGACCTACTGAGTTATTGCACTTTTGCCTCACTGCTGTTTTATATCATTACCGTAGCAGGGGTTTTGATCTTGAGAAAGAGAGAGCCCGATGCCGAAAGGCCCTACAAAGTATGGGGCTACCCTTACCTACCCATCATCTATTTGATTGTTGCGGGCTTTGTTGCACTGGGAATAATCGTGAGTCAGTTTTCAATTGCCATTACCGGAATTGGCATCGTAGCATTGGGTTGGCCCATCTATTCGATTTTTTCTAGGCGAAATCAATCGACCTAGAATATCAACTCAAATTAGAAAATTCGTAGCTCGATTCAAAATCGAAATGCTTCTTACGCAAATGCGCTTGGGCCCTCAAATTGGGCAACAAATCGGTGAATTGATCCAAGTATAAACTCTGATCGCCATCGCTGAGTGCTTCTTCGGGTTGGTTGTGTACTTCAATGATAAGTCCGTCTGCGCCGGCAGCAATCGCGGCTAAGGAAACCGGTTTTACCAAATCCCGAAGACCAGTGCCTTGGCTCGGATCCAAAATAACAGGCAAATGGCTTAATATCTTCACCAATGGAATGGCGGCAATATCCATCGTGTTTCTGGTAGCGGTTTCGAATGTTCTGATGCCACGTTCGCAGAGTATCACCCTGTCGTTTCCGCTGCTAACGATATATTCCGCTGCCAATAACCACTCTTCTATGGTACTGCTCATGCCTCTTTTTAATAAAACAGGCTTTCCGCTTTTACCCAATGCTTTTAACAAGGGGTAGTTCTGCATGTTACGCGTTCCCACTTGAAGGATATCGGCATATTCGCAAAATTCATCAATCTTGTCCAACCCCATGATTTCGCTCACCACCGCCAAACCATACTTATCGCCAGCTTCACGGAGTAGTTGTAAACCTTCTGTTTTTAACCCTTGAAATGAATATGGACTAGTGCGTGGTTTGTATGCGCCGCCCCTAAGAAATTTGATGTTTAATTTGGATAGGTATTCGCTAATCGTAAAAATTTGTTCTCTATTTTCAACTGCACAAGGACCTGCAATCATTACCAAATCTTTGCCAATGCAAACGCCATTGATTTCAAAGGTGGTGTCTTCCTTCTTCCATTCTCTACTTACGAGTTGATATGGTTTACGATTTGCCATGCAGATGTAACAATGAAATACTATTTGGGTTTGGTATAGGTGATAATCAATTTTGTTTTTGAATGGTCGATGGCTGCCCTTGCCCCAATTACAGGGTTGTCCGTAGGTACGGCAAAATACAATCCCAAATTGTTATCTATACCCTTAAATGCCATATCGTTTAACACATTTTGCAAGTGCCTGGTAATATCAAATTGATAGTATCTACCCTTGTCGTTAAATACACCGCCAAACTTCGTAGGAGCGGCCAATGCATCTTCCACCAATCGATTCCTATCGCTACTGCGTGAAGTAGGTTGAAATAAATTCATTCGTGGAGGTGCAAAATAATTAACCGTAGTATTCTCATCTACGTAAAGCCTAAGTGTGGCGTTGTTGATGCCGACATTGTTTTCACCATGCGTTCCACTTTGAACCAAATTCAAAAAATAGGGGATTTCAATTTTGGTTTTTACCCCATTTAGCGCTTGGACATAAGTGGTATTGTACTGCTTGTTGGGCTGACGTAATTGGACCTCAATAATTTCGGGATATGGCCCGGTTTCACTAGTATTTACTATTGTAGATCGACCATCAAAGCCAAAAATATAAGTACTTGTATCGTTGTAATAAAGTAAAATTTTTGCGCGATAGTTGATGTTTATGGCATTGGCTAGGTCAAATACGCCAAATCCACCTTCTCCGGGGTTTAACTCATCATTTTGCGGAACGATGGCAATACCGTTGAAGTGTTTTAACAATCCTTCGTTGGTTTGATAGGCTTCCGATGGCATTTGTTGCAGTTGGCGCGCGAATTCTTTACTCAACTTGATCAACAATCCTGGTTTTAACCCCATTTTCCCCTTTTGATATCCAATAGAATCTAATTTTTGCTGGTAAATCGTTCCATAAAAGTCAGTAGAAACGTTTTTATTTACCCTCGGTTTGCTTTGTTTTTGATAATAGATATTGGTCCCCAAAATGGTCTCATCCAGAGCATAAATCTTGATTTTTTGTTTTATTAAAGAATTCCCGTAAAAGTTAAGCCCATCCACCAAAGGGATATACAACAAGGCTGAATCGGGTTCGATGGTGTTAGGAAACTTGTTTTCCGGAGCCAAAATATTCATCTTGGCATATATGCTCGCTTTGCTCTTGCCAAACAATGGGTCATGAAACTCGCCCAACAAGACATATGTCAGATTATTCGCGGGCAAAGAATCTTCAACAACTGTAGAGGCTTTAAGGGTAAACGTATCGGCCCTAAACAGTTTGAGTTGATCACTTTTTTGTTGACCCGTAATCACAATGTTACCTTCATTACGTTTACAGGCCGAGAAAGCTGCTAAAAACACTAAAGCGATAAGTAAGCTACGAAATGTCACTGTTTCAGCGCAGAATTAAGCAAGTAGTTGTTCATATAAAGTGCCATATTGAGTGCCAGCGTCTTCATCACTGTGGCGCATGACAATTTTGTCAGCGATATGTGCTTCAACAGCGCGGTGACCTTCTTCACAATTTGTTACAACGGCATCAGAATGAATTACCGCACCAATATTCATAGAATTTACTGAACCATCAGAAAAACACTCCATGCAATTGTCGTCGAGTGAATTTAGGCTCGCTTTACGGGCAAAATCAGCACCTAAATTGATGCTATCTTCATCGCTGTAAACACTATAGACAACCTTAGTGTTTTTGAACACAGGCTCATCTTTATATATGGTCTTTAGGTACATTGGAATTAGGCTTGTCATCCAACCCTGACAATGAATAATGTCTGGAGCCCAGCCCAATTTTTTTACCGTTTCCATAACGCCTTTGCAAAAGAAGATGGTGCGCTCGTCATTGTCATCGAACAATTTACCCGCTTCGTCCCTAAATACATATTTGCGATGGAAATAATCTTCGTTGTCTAGAAAATAGACCTGCATCTTGGTTTGCGGAATCGATGCAACTTTGATGATCAAAGGATTGTCGTTGTCGTCGATGGAAATATTAATCCCACTCAATCTCACAACTTCATGCAAACGATTTCTACGTTCGTTAATGACGCCAAATCGGGGAACAAGAATTCGAATTTCATTTTCTTGCTCTTGAAGTGCCTGAGGCAGCATTCGGGCAACTGTTGCTAAGGGTGATGTCTCGAGGAAAGGAGACATCTCAGAACTCACAAACAGAACGCGTTTTTTGGTTTGGGTCATGGTTTTGTCTAGACTCTATTTAGAAAAAGAATACAAAAGTATAATAAAAAAATCGGAAATTGAAACAACAATCTACTAAGAACCTAGGAAAAATCGTTATTTGCACCTCTTTCTACGCAATAATGGAGGTATTTGAATCAGCGGACACATGGACGGCGAAATTTGGAGGCGGTCAATCAGCAAATTGGGCGATGATTCCAACGATGGGCGCGTTGCATCAAGGGCATTTATCCTTGATTGAAGCGGCACAAAAAAATGGATATCAAACAGTTGTAAGCATTTTTGTAAATCCGTTGCAATTCAATAACGCAACAGATTTGGAGAAGTACCCGAGGCATTTAGAAAATGATCTCGCGCTGCTCTCAGGGGTAGGTGTTGATGCTGTATGGACTCCCAATATCGATACGATTTACCCAGCTGATTTTACAGAAATCGCATTGGATTTGGGAATTTTGGATCAGATTTTTGAAGGATTGCATCGACCTGGGCATTTTAATGGGGTGGTTCAGGTGTTAAATCAGTTGTTTTCTGTGATTCAACCGAAGGCTGTTTTTTTTGGTCAAAAGGATTTACAGCAATGTTTGGTTGTAGAAAAACTGCTCGCAGTATATTTTCCAGACATCAAATATTTTAGGGTTGCAACGCTCAGGGCCGAATCGGGATTGGCATTAAGTTCTCGAAATGAACGTTTATCATCCAAAGGAAAAGCCGTTGCCGCCGAGATCCACGCTTCGATGCTACGAATTAGCAATAGTTTAGAAAATCACGACGAAGTTCAAGGCCAAGAATGCGAGCGATTGAAGCAGTTCGGGTTTGAAATAGAATATTTGGAATGGGTTTCATTGCCCAATATGGAAAAGGCCAAATTACATGACCTAACCATCATGGAGGAACACGCACTCAGTAATGTCAAAACAGCTACTACCGCAGTCGTTTTTGCCGGCACCTTGGAAGGTGTTAGGTTAATTGATAACTTGCTTATTCCTTAGTTTTTGATAATCCGGGTTTGATAAACCGCAGTACCGTCAATCAACTTCAAAGTATAAATACCGTTGCTCCAAGCACTCGCATCGATGGTTGATTTTCCAGCGTTCATCGTGCTCGCATAAACCACTTTGCCCATCACATCAGAAACTTCGTATTGCATCGCTTGGTTGGCAGCAACATTTAACACCAACTGGAATTGATTCGTACTTGGATTCGGATACACAGAAACCATGGCATCAGGGCCGTTCAACAAAGAAGTGGCAGCCACTTCGGTGCCTTGTGCATAGGCTTTCTTCAACGCATCGTTCAACAAAATAGTACCGCCATTGTCTACCAAAGTTGTATTATCAATAAACATCCCAACAATGTGCATGTTGTTCATATTCCAAGAACCATCCATCGGGAAAGTGAAGTTGTGTACGAAGCTCGCACCCTTGCTTGCGCTGCTACCGAAGGCATTGGGTAAACCGGCAAAAGTTGGAGCAATCGCTCTTCCTACGTGGTCGTAAACCATTTGAGAAGCAGGTACTGGATTAGGCAATTTTTCAAAGCCACCCATCACACCGCTTGCACCGCCCGCATAAGCATTGGATTGGTTGAAACCCGATGTGGTGCCGCGAACATCGTCCTCAACAATCGCACAAGCAATTCTGAAGTCGCCAGAAATATCAGATTCTAACGTTGTTTTTACACTTACTTTCATCACCTTGGTGACATCGTCGTATTTGGCAGCAATATCCAAAATTCCTCTTGGTGCAGTTTGTACACGTTTGATAAAGTCCCCACCCATCGCAGATGGATCCATTTTGGTGCCGCGATCTACCAAAGCACTTGGGTAGCCACTGATTTTTGAAGCCATACCGGCATCGTAGTATCCATTCATCATCGGATCGTTGTTGTGCACTGCGATACCTTGGAAAAAACCCTCGTATTTGTCGGTCATCGTCTTAAGAGCAACAGCACCTCTAGGGCACCACTGACACCATGTACCGGTTGCTTCTTCGCCAATTACAACTTTGCCTTTGGCGGGAACTACGGGGTCAATTGTAATAGTTTTGCTGTTGTCCGATGCATTATCGTCTGCTGAACCATTTATTGTTGTAACGCTCGCAACGACATCATTTTTGCCTGCTACGATCGATAAAGTATTCGTCATTGTTGCAGTGTACAAGCCACCGGCTGCGATGCTCAAGCCTGTCAACTTTTTGGTGTCGGTATTTCCATTGTATTTGACACTAACATCGGCATCAGTAATGGTTGTAGTACCGAGATTGCGAATTTCTATGGTTGGTAAAACTTTAGCGCCTGCCAAGAATCCCACAACGCCGCCAACGTAAGTTACGCTAGCATTTTTTGTGGTTGAAGTATACGCGGTGTAGGTGGTTGAAACATCGTCCACATAAAAAGAACTTCCGTTGATTGGAAACAAATCCATGGCGGCAATGGCGCGAGTGGCATTTTGAAAACTACCCACTTTTATCGCGTCCAAGTAAACATCCCAGGTGTTGGTGTTCAGATCAATTTTTAACTCAAAATCAAACCATTGACCTTGGTTGTAATTGACATTGATTAAGTTACCAGCACTGGCGTTGTTGATCTGCAAGGTTTTGTCGATGTTAAAATACACATCAATGGTATAGCCCTTGCCCCAAGTGGTTTGCTCTTGAAGGTTGAAATATGCGTTTTTCCCGGCATCCACATTCATGGCCATTTTCAAACTGAAGGTACCCGTGTTTTTTGCACCTCCAAAGGGAAGAACCAAATCAGTGGGCCCACCGTTGGTAGCAGTACTTTGAAAATACACACTGTTTGCTCCGCTTTTGGCTTTGGTAGAAGTGACCTTTACATCATCCGCACCACCATTAGGGCTGCCCCAAGTTTCCCATGTCGCACTGGTAGCGGCCAGATTGTCGCCTGATTTGTAACTGTCGAAATTGTCGCTAAATGTCTGCGCCTTTGAAGCCGAACTCGCCAAAAGGACACCCAATAGAATGAAGTATTTTTGTTTCATAATTGTTCTTATTTTTCAAATATAGGAATTTGAACCGTGTAAATTGTTTTCCAGAAAGACGATGCCAACTTTTTGGTGTTTTCGATATTCGATATTTTATTGTTAATCCAAACCTATTTTTGTTTTATTAATAGACGATGGGTATCAACGCCAAATTTCGAATAAGTATTTTTACAAGAATCGAAGGATGGCTGCTGTTGTTTTTTTTGATTCAATGTATTGGCATTACAGATCCGCCGTTGGAAATCGGTCACAATTGGAGGCAGGTTCTCACCAATATGGTTTCCAGAAATTATTACGAGTCGGGAATGGATTGGCTCTACCCCAGAATTGATATCGCCGGAGAAAAAACGGGCATTACGGGGGCGGAATTCCCAATCATGAATTTTCTTATTTTCCTCTGCTTTAAAGCCTTTGGTTTTGCCCATTGGTATGGCAGATTGATTAATTTGTTGATGGTAGTTTGGGGTGTGTTTCGGTTTCATAAAATGACCAAGGTTCTATTCGATGAGCGTGTCGCCAAGTATGCTGCATTGACTTTGATGGCTTCCGTTTGGTTTTCCATTTCTAGAAAAATCATGCCCGATACTTTTGCCGTTTCGCTCGTCATCATTGGTTTGAGTTATTGGGTACAATATTGCATCCAAATCAGATTCAAGGATTGGATATTGGGTGTCATTTTTATTTGCTTGGGGGTGCTGAGCAAGATTCCTTCGGCGTGTTTGGTGGCGGCTTTGCTTCCGATGGTTTGGATGAATCAAATACAACGAAAAACAAAAATCTTGATTTTTACGGGGGTGTTTTTGTCGATCTTCCCCGCCATTGTTTGGTATTTTTATTGGGTTCCCTACCTTAATACGTTTGGATACCCCTGGTTTATTTCCAAAGGATTAGTAGAGGGTATTCGGGAAATTCTTCCACTGTGGCGATTGTTATTGGAGAAGTTTTACTTCACCAGTTTTTATAGTTTTCTTGCCCTGGCCGCGATGATTTACGGCGTTGTTGTATGTGCTGTTAAACGCGAAAAAGACTTTTGGATTGGAGTGGCTTCAGTTACTTTGCTTTTTGTTTTTTACATGGTAAAAACGGGGTCAGTTTTCCCCCAGCACACCTATTATGTGATTCCATTTGTGCCTATTATGTGTTTATTCGTGGGCTTAGGGTTGAGCTCATTAACGAGATTTCGCTTTGGAAACAAGCTACCAAATGTGCTGATTTTTTTCATCGTAATAGAAGGGGTATCAAACCAAATGCACGACCATTTTATCAAAAAAAGTGAAATGTACAAACTCACCTTAGCATCGGAGGTGAGTTACCATATACCCAAATCTGATCTCGTAGTCATTAACTCAGGCGTGAATCCACAAGAATTGTATTTCTTGCACAGAAAGGGTTGGGTTGCTTTGAATGAACAAGTTTTAGATATCAATCAAATGAACGCGTGGATCAAGAAGGGTGCGAAATATTTGGTGTTTAAAAAATCCAGTTTTAAGAATTGGGTGACATTGGACATCATCCAATTGAGCGTAACCCCAAACTTTGAATTGGTGTTTGAGAATGAACATTACGCGCTCTACAAATTACCATCGGATCATATTGAATGATCGATAGAGTGTTTGATTTTCTATACGATGCGGGGAACATGCTTTTTTGCGTCGTCAAAAAATGGTAATCTTGAATCAAATAAAAACGACATGAATTCTGCACTTAGTATTTCAAAGAGACTCTCATTCGCTATAGTATCGGCGACATTAATTTTTGTTTTGGGTTCATGTAAGAAAGACCCTGTAAAGTCTATGCCAGGACCGGGAGAATATTTGAATTCCAAAGTTGGTTCCAACTGGAGTTATGCTACCACGGGTACATCGAGCAGCGATTGGACGGTGAAAGTGGAAGATTCTACGGCACTTTATTTATCGAACACTTTTCAAATGTATAAGACCAATACTGCGGGTGTTATCAGCCGAAACTACTATCGTTACAGCAAGGGAAATTACAGTGTTTTGGTTTTGGATGCTGATGGTGCGACCCAAGAAATCGTTTATTTAAAGGATTCAATGCAGACCGGTAAAAAATGGTCGAAGTCGATTAAGGGATTGGGCGGAATTTTGAAGCAGTACAATTACGAAGTCATCGAAACGGTCTCTAAAACGGTTGGAAGTAAATCGTTTGAGAATGTTGTTCATATTCGTTTAAACATCCCATCGTTGGGATATACATCGGATGCTTATTACGCGCCAAAAGTGGGCTTGGTGATGGTAGACGATGATTATGCATCGAGCGGAAACACGTACCACACGGAAATCAAATCGTATGATTTGAAATAAATTATTTTGGTAGCCCCGACGAGAATCGAACTCATATCAAATGTTTAGGAAACATCTATTCTATCCATTGAACTACGGGGCCAAAGGGGAGGCAAAATTACTTTAAAAGGATTGTATTTTGTTAGATCGCTTTGACTTTTATCTAATGATGATCGCCTTTATAAATTACTGCAAAGATTCCGCATCTCAATGGCTAAATTTGCATCGCTAGTTGTGACGGAAATCGAAAAATCATATCAAAAAGGGATTAGAATTCTCGCTTGGATTTTTGTCGGCTTAATTGCTTGGCCTTTCTTAAGGAGTATCAGCACAAACAACGATCTGAATATTTTCTATGGCGCCGCGCAACGATTGGTTTCATTGGATAATCTTTATAGCAAACCCTATTCAGCCGAAGGTTGGCAACTCTATTATTATTACAGCCCCTTGTTTGCTACCCTTCTAGCGCCATTTACATTCTTACCTCAGTTTGTTGTCACGCATGAAGTGCCCTTTGGTTTGTTTATTCTGAAAATACTCTGGAATTGCTTAAATCTGTATTTTGTTTATCAGTTGTTTCAGTTTGTAAGGGATTTGGTTAATCCGCCCAAAAACAAAGCTGGACTGACATTTTGGATTGTGCTTGCTTTGGTTTCCTACCGATGGATATTTCTCAATCTTTTGTATGGCCAGATGACGATACTCATCGTTTGGGGAGTCGTTCGGGCATTTCAATTTTTACAGTCCAAAAAGCCTAAATATTTCACCGGCTTGGCATTTGGTGTTAATCTGAAAATATTACCCATTTTTATGGTGGGTCAGTTGTTCTTAATGAAGCAATGGCGGGCGTTTTTTATTACCGTTTCTTTGGTTATCGTGATGATATTTTTGCCTTTCGCGTATTTGCCTTTTCAATATCATGTTGAACTGCTTCAGAGCTGGATGATGAATATCAATCCATTTTCAAAAAACCACATTGTTGAATTGGGCGAAGGCGGTTTTATTGATTTTGGCGCATTGGTTACTAAGTACTTAACGGGTTTAAATATTGAAGGCGAAGAACGGGTGGCTTGGTTTTCGATGGGCGCTTCGGGCGTATTTATAACAACCCAAGTGTTTAGATTATTGGTGCTGTCGTCTTGTTGCTACTGGATTTGGAAATTTAGGAATATTTCCGATGAGAAAAAGTCGATTTTATTGATGTCGATCTTTATGGCATCAATCCCATTGGCGTTTCCGCATCAGAGGGATTATTCGTTGTTTATGATGTGGCCATTGGTCTTATTTGTTGTTAAGGACTGGTTGATATCATTGAAGCATGATAATGTGACCCTTGTGAAGCATGAGGAAATCATACCAACCTGGATCAAATTAGGATTTTTCATTGGGGCGTTTTTGATGGGACTCATTGTCTTTTTTGAAGCACTTCCTTTCGATATTCGCGCTTGGATCAGTGGTTATCGCATCCAAGGCATCGGCGGTTTAATTTTCTTACTTTTTGGTCATTGTTATTTGGATTGGAAAGTCAAAAACTGGCAACATGAAAAAACCATTTAGTAATACTTTATCTTTGAAATCATATGAAAACAATTAAACATATCGTTTTTTTAGCCTTGGTTTCCTTGGCATTAAACGCTCAGGCGCAGAATTGTACGCCAGACACCACTATCAAAGTAGCAGGATTTTATCCAAGTAAATTGGCTGATGGAAATGTAGGTACCGCGTATAATCAAACCGTGATGGTACTTTCATTTAAGGATACATCTGTGGTTGTAGGAGGTAGCAAACAGAAAGTAACGATCGACTCATTGAAGCTTACGAAGGTGATTGGCTTGCCAACAGGTATGGGTTATGTATGTTTTGAGCCTCGTTGTATTTATTTGCCTTCGAAGGTTCGTTGTATCAAACTTAACGGCACCCCAACAACGTCTGGTGTTTACCCTTTGAAATTTGCTATCACAGCGTACGCCAAGGTTAACGGTTTTCTACCAGTTGCCCAACCGGATACCATCAAGAATTTTAGCATTACAATTACTGGCGGAACTGCGCAAATCGCAGAAAATAGTTTAACATCGATTCGTGTTTATCCTAACCCCGTAACGAATCAGATCTTTGTTTCTGGTTGCAAAGCCAAGCCACAGGTATACAATGCTTTGGGCGCTGAGATAAACATCACAATGACTGAGGAAAATGGTTTGTGGAGCGCGGATGTTTCTAATTTGAACGCGGGTATCTACTTCATGACATCTAGCGGAATTCATACCCAATGGATCAAGGAGTAATGTCCCCGTTGCATATCGTAATTCCGACCAAGAAAGCGGAAATGCCAGCGTTAATCGTCTTGTGCGTTCTGATTTTTGTGGGCTGGGGTTTTCACTATGGCATGCTCGGATGGAAAGGCGGTTTGGTTTGGTTGCTTTTATCGATACCATCTTTGTTATTTATAATCAAAAAACGTCGCGGCGAATATTTTGTCAAGGTAGACGAAGAAGGCATATCATTCCGATTGCACTTTTTTTCTTCCTATATGATGATTCCCTGGAAATACTTGCAACGAATTGATTACTTGGAATATGAAATCAACTTTATGTTAAAAGAAACGGCCCAGGTGGTTTCCTTGGCAACGAGTGGTTTGGACGATCAAGATGTAGACTCCTTAAAAGCCTATATTTCTGATGCCATTGCAAAGCGCGAGGCACAATAAATTGTTCCCAAAGGATTATTTGTAACTTTGCATTTCTATGTCTTTTCAGCCCAATTTTGATTTTGTAGAAGAGCTTCGATGGAGGGGTTTACTTCATGATGCGATGCCTGGTACCCAAGAATTGCTCAATACCGAGCAAGTTACGGGCTATGTTGGTTTTGATCCAACGGCAGATTCATTGCACATTGGAAATCTCGTACCAATAACACAGTTGATGCATTTCCAACGCGCAGGTCATATTCCTGTCGCTTTGGTGGGCGGAGCAACAGGCATGGTAGGCGATCCCAGCGGTAAAACCGATGAGCGCAAGTTGTTGGATGTTGAAACGATAAATCACAATATTGCTTGTCAGAAAGCCCAACTCCAAAAGTTCATTGAGTTTGGCGAAGGTGGCAATAAAGCGAAGATGGTGAATAACTACGACTGGTTTAAGAATTGGTCGTTTTTGGATTTCATTCGCGACGTGGGAAAACACATCACTGTGAGTTACATGATGAGCAAGGACAGTGTTCGGAATCGACTTGAATCGGGGGGGATTTCGTTTACTGAATTTACCTATCAATTGGTTCAGGGGTATGATTTTTTGCATTTATATAAGAACGAAGGATGCAAACTCCAGATGGGAGGCAGTGATCAGTGGGGAAATATCACCACGGGTACAGAGCTGATTCGCAGAATGGCGGGTGGAGAGGGCTTTGCATTAACAGCACCCTTGATTACCAAGGCAGATGGAACCAAGTTTGGTAAATCTGAAGGCGGTAATGTGTGGTTGGATCCAGCAAGGACATCGCCCTATAAATTTTATCAGTTTTGGTTAAATGTTGCGGATGAAGATGCCATTCGTTTCATCAAGATATATTCTTTGAAGAACCGCGATCAAATTGAAGCGTTAATTGCGGAGCATACAGGTCAAGAACACATGCGAATTTTGCAGAAAGAATTGGCGGCAGAAATGACGGTTCGAGTGCATTCAGAGGCAGATTTGGAAATGGCTTTGAAAGCAACGCAGATCTTTTTTGGCAATGGCTCGGCCGATGATTTAAAAGCGCTTGACGAGGCTACTTTGGCGGCAGCGGCAGATGGCATGGAGCGTTTTGAAGTGGAGACGGCATCGTTGGCTCAAGGCATTCAAGTGTTGGATTTGTTGGCCGTAAATACGCAGATCTTCCCTTCCAAGGGAGAAGCGCGCAAGATGTTGCAAGCCAATGGATTTGCTTTTAACAAAGACAAGTATACCGACATCGACGGTACGATAAACGATACGATATTATTGCATGGAAAATACTTGATTGCTCAGAAAGGCAAAAAGCAGTATTTCTTGATCGAGGCTGTTTGAACGGAATGCGGTTGAGTTACAACTTCTGCGTCACCATTTTCTCTAGGTATACGCCGTAACCACTCTTTTTCAAGGGTTGGGCGATCGCTAGCAATTCATCAGAAGTAATAAAACCTTGTCGCCAAGCGATTTCTTCGATACAACCAATTTTTAGGCCCTGACGATCTTCGATGACCTGAACATATTGTCCGGCTTGCATGAGTGATGTAAAAGTTCCTGTATCCAACCAAGCCGTTCCGCGCTCAATGATTCGAACTTGCAAAGCGTTTCGCTCCAAATAAATGCGATTGACATCGGTGATTTCTAGTTCGCCGCGAGGGGATGGCTTAAGGTTACAAGCAATATCAACCACTTGATTATCATAGAAGTATAAGCCAGGTACTGCGTAATTACTCTTGGGTTCCAAAGGTTTTTCTTCTATGCTGATGGCGTTGAGGTGCTCATCGAACGCTACCACACCGTATCGCTCTGGATCGCTGACGTGGTAGGCAAAAACAATCCCGCCATTGGGGTCGATGCTGCTTTTTAAGGTGTCTTGGAATTTGGAACCGAAGAAGATGTTATCGCCCAAAATCAAAGCAACAGAATCATCGCCGATGAAATCTTTGCCCAAAATAAATGCTTGTGCCAATCCGTCTGGTGAGGGTTGAACGCAATATTCGAATCGGCAGCCTAACTTAGCGCCATCGCCCAATAACTTTTGGAAATGGGGTAAATCGTGGGGTGTGCTGATGATTAATATTTCATTGATTCCCGCCATCATCAAAACTGATAACGGATAATAAATCATTGGTTTATCGTACACTGGCATCAACTGTTTGCTCATGGCCAACGTCAATGGATGCAATCGGGTGCCAGAACCGCCGGCGAGAATTATCCCTTTCATAATTGCAAAGGTATGCGATGCAATTGATTCAGTGTAAGTCCTGTGTTAAAAGTTGATGAATCCCCTGTGTTGCTTAGGGAAAGTGATTGAAATTTTAGGAAGGAATTTGGGTTATCTCGGAATTTGATACACTTGCACCCAGTCCACTTGGAAATCCGATGTTTTGTTGCCGCTTTCGATTAATTGGGGGATGTAAGTATTCTCCAGTCCGTTGTTTAACACCAAAAACATGGGTTCTTGGTAAAACTGGGCCATCCAGCGATTAAATCGTATCGATTTGACCTTGATGCCGTCTGTGTAGAAGTCGATTTTCTCGGGGGTCCACAAACACGAATAAATATGAAACGATGAGTCGGTGTCTTCAGAAACGCGAATTTTTTTCATCATCATTTGTTTGGTATGGGTTTCTACTTTCCCCGTGTGAACCGTCATGGTTTGGGTATTTACGCTGTTCCCGTTGGCTTTACCGTACATCTCAAAAATATCGATTTCGGGGGGCCAATTGTTTTTTCCGGTAAGCCACCATGCTGGCCATGTTGCGGGTCCTGTTGGGTTTTTGCTGCGGACGGCAAAATATCCGTAGGTGAAATTTTGGCTGTGAAAGGTATTTACAACGCCCACGCTATAGGGAATCATTACGGCCAGTTTGCCGGTGTCTGAATCTCCTGTTGCTATGTTTTGTTGTACTTGTGAGGTTAATACTGAACTATCTCTCACCTCGTGGTCGCCCAGATATTTTATGACATTTCCTGCTGCATTCACACGCTGAATTTGAATGAGTTCGTTTTGAATCCGATTGGTTTCATTCATCGCTCGATACATCCTTTCTACATCGCCTTTGGGTTGATTCTCAATGATGATGGGATAAGGCCTGGGCTCATTGAGTAGGTGTAACTTGCCATCGGCGACAAAAACTTGTGGGTCACCGTAAAACTGATGCGCATTGTCTGGGTGAAACCGCCCCCAAGGCTGACCTTTCGACCAAACAGCGGGATTGAAAGTATCGAAATTGTCTTCAAATACGAGTTGATAATCTTTGGCCTCATCGGGCAGAACAAGGTTAGTGGTGTTTTTAGTTAGGTGCTTGAACTGACGGCAATATCGCGCACTTCTAAAGTCCCAATTTTTTTTGAAATACATGCTCATTTTGGCGGCACGAAATCCCGCTCGGGTTGAATCGATAGGCGATGAGGTTTTGCCGCTAGCCCAATTCGTTGTGGTCAATGAAAAGAGGAGCAGAATTATTGATGCAAACCGGCGAAAAAAATTGAGGTGATTCGCTATTTGGCGGTGTATGATTTTCAATTGAGAGGGCATCAAAAACGACATAAACAAAGTTAAGAAATTCGCAGTAGGTTTGAAGTAGTGAGTGAAGCAGCATTTAAATCAGGATTTGTGAGTATTATCGGTATGCCAAATGCCGGAAAAAGTACCCTTTATAACGCCTTGTTGGGCGAGAAGTTAGCCATCGTAAACTCGAAGGCGCAGACAACCAGACACAGGATTTTTGGTATTAAAAATGGCCCTGGCCACCAAATCGTTTTTTCTGACACCCCCGGCATTTTACGTCAGACCAGCTACGGAATGCACGAGCGGATGATGAAGTTTGTGAAGGAAAGTGTGGACGATAGCGATGTGTTGGTTTTGTTGATCGACATCAATGGAAAGGATTTTTCTGAGGAGATTCAAGAGAAATTTGAGCGGTCGAAGGCAAAGAAAATCGTTGTTTTGAATAAGATCGACAAGGTACATCAGCAGAAGTTGGAGGAAAAGTTGGTTTGGTTGAAAAAGACGTTTATTGGCGATGTTTACTTGGCGATTTCGGCACAGGAAAAATTTCAGATCGATGTGTTGGAGAAGTATTTGGTTGATTTTTTGCCTGAGCATCCGGCCTATTATCCAGAGGATCAATTAACTGATAAAACCGAAAGATTTTTTGTCAACGAGATCATTCGGAACAACGTTTTGAAACTTTACGATGAAGAGGTGCCTTATTCGGTAGAGATTGTGACTTTGTTATTTAAGGAGGAGCCGAAAATTATCCGTTTAAGTTGTGAAATTATTGTTGAGCGTGACTCTCAGAAGCCCATCATCATTGGGAAAAAGGGTCAGAGTATTAAGAAATTGGGCATCGAATCGAGGAAAGAACTGGAGTTGTTTTTCCAAAAGCAGGTGTATATGGAATTGTTCGTGAAAGTTCGAGAAGATTGGCGCAACAACAAGAAAATGTTGGATCAATTTGGATACGAATCGGAGTAAATTTGGGTCGTATGCGGATCATTGTAGGCGTTTTGTCGATTACGCTGTTGGCATTCACGGTTCTTTCGGAGAATGATAGCCTGGGCAAATTTGTTCATGGTGTTCATCGCCAGAGAGGGTTCATTGCTCCAGCTTCGACTTCCATGTCAGATTCAAAATCTCTGGGTTGCTTTGCTCGAGATACCGTGTACTTTGTTCCTTGTAATGGCAAATCGATACGTGTTGAAATCAAGGTTGCTCGATTTGCAAATGCATCGATTCGACAGAAAATGTTGCTGCTGTTGCCCGGTTGGAATTTTGCCGATACGCAGTGGTGCACACGAACACGGGTTTGCGATGAGGCCACAAAGCGAGGCTACGATGTGATGTTGGTGGAGATGGGTAAGAGCGTATATATAGATAGTTTGTACCCGCAGATGCGCGCTGATTACCGATTTTATCCCACGCGGACATGGCTTTGGGATTCTGTATTAGAGCCATTACAAAAGAGGAGTTATTTTACTGACCGAGGTATACCGGAAGATCCCATAAAGACTGTGGATGGTGATGTTTACTATAAATCGATGCGATTGCCTATTCCGTCTTATGTGATGGGCTTGTCTACAGGTGCAAGAGGAGCTTTATTGCTAGCTTTGGAGCATCCTGAGGCGTTCCAGGGATGTGCCGGTTTAAGTGGCGATTACAACCCGTTGTTGATGAAGAACGACAACCTGATGATTAACTGTTTGGGAAAATATGACGATGTTCCTTGGCGATGGCGGGGTAGGAATAATATTGAATTGCGGGTAAACGAGTTACAAATTCCTTGTTATATCGCCCATGGTGAGGCTGACCAAGTGGTTCCGATGCAACAATCACAGCAGCTCTACGAAGCCCATGAAATTTTAGGGCGTGCGTCTACGATTCCCACAAAGATGTCGTCGATGAAATTGGCAATAGTAAAAAATGGCGGACATAATTATGGATTTTGGGGAGAGCAAGGTTTACTAGCCATAGATTTTTTCGACGATAATTTGAAAAATTAATCGATTATAGAATAGAAATTTCTTAGTTTCGTTATAACATAAAAATTATGTCAGAAACATTTAAATCATCGGTTTTCAAGCACTTAGGCAGTATTACGGTTGCCGTTGGGGTTGTGATAACGGCCTTAGTTTTGGGCAATTCATGGGTGAAAAGCAAGCGCAATTTCGAAAACAAAAAATCCATTGAGGTTACCGGTAAGGCGGAAAAAGATTTCATCAGTGATTTGGTTGTATGGAGTGGCGAGTATCATAGATCGAGCACAGACTTTAAAGAGGCCTACCGAGCATTGAAAAATGACCAAGCAAGAACCAAGGCGTTTCTTTTGGCCAAGGGAGTGAAAGAGGCTGAAATTACATTTTCGTCTACCGATGTAAGAAAGGAAACGGAGAGCGTTTACGATGTTGAAGGACATTTTCGTGGTGAGCGTTTTATTGGTTATCGCGCTGTTCAAAGTGTAACCATTAAATCAAAAGAGGTTGACAAGGTTGAGAACATATCGCGTGAAATCACGGATTTGTTGGAGCAGGGCATTGCGTTTAATTCAAATTCCCCATCCTATTATTACACCAAATTGGCAGAATTGAAAATTGATTTGCTCAAAACAGCCGCAACGGATGCGAGAAAGCGATGCGAAACAATCTTGGACGAGGCAGGCTCTGGCAAAGGTCGATTAACCAAAAGTTCAATGGGGGTTTTCCAAATCACAGGTCAGTATTCAGGCGAAGAATATTCTTACGGAGGCACGTTAAATACCAGCAGCAAAGAAAAAACGGCGAGTATTACAGTAAGCTTGGAATACGATATCGATTAATTTGAAAAATTGATAAATAAAAAAGCCGAGCATTTGCTCGGCTTTTTTTAGTAGCGGGAGATCAAGCGATTTCTAACTTTTTAGAAGGGTATGAATTGGTGGTTGACTTATGGAAATATATGAATAGGCGAGATGAATAATTTTTATGCAGAACACGTTACCCCGCCTATTGGGTAGGTGCTGTTAGCACTCGTTTTTTCTTCTTTCAATAATACCATTTGTCTTTCAATTGCGTCATGCCTTCTTTTGGCTTTTCAGTTTTTGACCAATAAGTTAGTCCTATTCTCACGTCCAGAAATCCCCAAAGTCCGTAGTAAACTTCATTGTCTGTCTTTGAAATTATGTATACGTTTAACTCTTGTCGAAATTTAATGAGGCTGTCTTTTTCCGCCTGAGTTAATAGATTGCTTTTGTCAGTGATGTTGTCATTAAAAATATGAATTTCGTCTGATTTGTCTTTGAGCATATTATTTACCGCCACCAATTCTTCGTCATTACTATTTAGGTAAATTAAGTAAGAGCTTTTAATCAAAAGGGGTTCTGTCAGCCATTGAATTGTTCCTGCAAGCAAAACAACTAATGTCCAAACTATTCTTGATTTAGCTGTTTCTTTTCCAAACAGAATTGTAAGATACAAAATTAAGGATAAAACGAGTCCAGATAGCAGAAGTATTTGATATGTTCCTTGTTGTCGTCCAAAAAACAAAAAACTGATTATCGTTGAAAATAATCCTAAAGTCAGTCCTATACGCTTAATTTTTCTGGGCATGTTAAAATTACCGCTAACGTTTTGGAGCTAAAAGAAGTTGGCGATTTTAACCACAAATGTTGATGCGGAGAACCAATGTTTGATTAACCACAAAACTGTCTGCGGAGCACTGAACAGCCAATTTCTTGTAGGTGCTGTTAGCAGCAGATTTTCTTTCTGTCAACGCTGTGCCCATTGGTCTATTTGAGTTTGTGTCCATACTTTTTGTAGATGAAATAAACTACAATGGCAAACAAAAATAGTCCCCACAACTTTGTCAAGAAAACGATGAATGTTTCTAAAATGTCCCAGCCGTATTTTAATGCGTCAAAGAGTTTAGTCCCAAAACCTGGTTCATATGCGTCAATGTTTTTGTCGTTGGATATAAGTTCACGTTTGATTGTTTGTCGTTGATAGATGGATAAATTGATTGTGCTAAATTTTATTTGGTCTGTCAATGAAAGGTTTGAAATTTTAGCGTTGTCTGCTTGTTCTTGTTTACTTAATAAAATTTCTTCCGCTACGGTCGTTTCGTTCAGTTTTTTTCCTCTGTTGTCAATTGCATTGGTAAGTCGTTCTTCATTTTTTGCTGAACGTTTTTGTGTCAAGTTGTTGGATAAAATTTGCAGTGCAACGTCTTCCGCTTTTATTATTCTAAAGTCTAAATAGTCAATGTTGTTGGATATTTCCTTTATAGTAGTGTCAAGTTTAGTATTTGGAACCCTCAATGTAATCGAGTTTGTTACTGTGTAGTATGTCGTTTCAAGTGATGAGTCTGCACTCACAGCAGTTGTCGTTGCGTTATCGATGTTACTTGTCAAGTTTGTGAAAGTTACAAAACCACCTTGTCGATTGGTAATTTCCTCAATGTCATAGGTTGATTTGATAACACTTTTAACTTTAAATTTAAGGTCAGCAGATCTAATGAATCGTCTTGTCGTGTCCTTGACGTTTTCAACAGCGGCTGAAGATGAAATAAAAGCATTTGAAGTGCTGTCTTGTGCCATTGAATTGCTCTCATCGCTTGATTGGCTGCATCCAAAAAGCAAAATTGAAAGTCCGAGTCCTAAAATGATTTTTATTGTCTGCATATTGCTGCTGTTTTTAATTGTTGTGCCTTATTCTTCTTTTAATGTTGTCCACTATGAAATTTATTTGTGTCATTAATTTTAAGTCCGTTGTCACCAAACCATTTTATGAAACTGTCCCACTTGTCTTTGTTTGCCGATTGCCATTTGTCAAAACCGTCTTCGTCACCTTTCATTAAAATCCAATGATTATAAGCTTCAATATGTCCTGCGTCCTTAACTCTTTTTTGATAAGTGAACAAAACATTTGGATATGTTTTATCGTGTCCATTTTTAAAATAGTTGTCAATAAATGTGCTTCTAATATTGTTAAGGGAATTGATGTCAATGGACTTTACTGAAAGCATAGAAAACATTAAGGTCGGTTCATAAACGCCAACACCATAAGGCAGTTTTATTTTACTCGTGTCTTTCAAGTCGTTTATATTTATTGTTGCGTTTTTACTGAAACTTACTGAAAAAGAAGTGTCACTTGAAAACTTAATTTCACTTTTGTAAGTGTCGAAAAGTAATTTACTAATTTCGGATGTCCTTTTACTATTGCGTTCTAAGTTCATAAAAATTTCTCCGTAAATCATTCCCCAAACTTCTTCTGTCGAGCCACAATAAACTCTTGCCGCACGATAATAGTTAGAAGAACACTTGGGGTCAACTTCAATTCCTTGTTCATAAAAGGGAAGTGCTTTGCCATATTCCTTTTTGTTCCAATGAACATTTCCTTTTTCTAAATATATCATTCCTGAATTTGGGAATTTTTCCAGTCCAGCATCATACGCTTCAAATGCTTTGTCGCTTTTGCCTAAGGCGTCATAACTGTTACCTAAAAGCTGAAACAGTCTTTCAGTTACATCTTTATGGTCTATGTTTTTTTCTAAAATTTTAATCGCTCCCTTAAAGTCTTCCTTAAAATAATGAGCATACGCTAATTCATAAGGGTAGTCAAACCTGTCTGGGTCAAGTTTTTGGGCTTCTTCGAGTAATTTAATACTCTCGTCAAGTTTTCCATTGTCCATAAGTTTGATTGCTTCTTGTCCTTTTTCAAGAGCTTTTTCTTTGTTGGTCTGTCCGAAAGCAATTTGTCCTACTGAGATAAACAGAAGTAGTCCGATTGTTTTGATTGTTTTTGTCATTGTGTTGTGCCGTTTTAAAATGGCTTATAACTTGATTGTATACGAAACTAATCACAAAAATTTCAAATCCCAACAAATGGCTCTTATCTAGGGTTAGGTGGGAATTTAGAGATTTAACTTGATCCAAAATTAACTTGACCCGAAAAAAGCGCATATGTAACAAACTTAAAAACAAATAAAACGAAAAAAGCCAGTCATTTCTGACTCTAAATAGGTGTATGTAAATATTTGGGGGTAAATTGGTTATCTAACTCGCCATGTGAATGATTTTTTCCGCAGAATCCCTTTGTTTTCAAGGTCTTTACAATGGCGTAAAACAAAAAAAGTCACCGTTTCTGGTGACTTTTCTCTCTTAGTAGCGGGAACAGGACTCGAACCTGTGACCTTCGGGTTATGAGCCCGACGAGCTACCACTGCTCCATCCCGCGATTTATTTTCGTAGCCCGTAGGGGAGTCGAACCCCTCTTTCCAGGATGAAAACCTGGCGTCCTAACCGATAGACGAACGGGCCATCTAAGGGGCTGCAAAGATACAAAGAAATTTGTAAAACAATGCAGTTCCCGAAAAAATTATGCTGATTCGTGCTTAGTAATTATACCATCGCCCCATAATTCCTCTAGTTGATAGAAACTTCTCTTTTCTTCTGAAAAAATATGGACCACTACGTTGATGTAATCTAGGAGTACCCATTCTGATTCGTCGTTTCCTTCGCGGTGGGCGGGTTTCTCTCTCAATGCTTTTCGAACTTCATCTTCTACGCTATCTGCAATCGCATCTACTTGTCGGGCTGAACCACCATGGCAAATCACAAAGAAATCGGCAAATGCACTTGAGGTTTTTCTTAAATCTAGAGAAACGATTTTGAACGCTTTTTTCTCTTGCATTCCATGAACCATCACGGCCACTAACGCTTCTACTTCTGATGTTTGAATCTTTTTTGCCATCTAATCGCTTACTTTGCTACAAAGAACGCCATTTTGTTAGACTTTCAGTTCATTCGGCCCGTTG
>Ga0209597_1000644_pt1 | contig 22927 bp, 20 predicted proteins | sample M_140625_MF_Meta_FD_187316 | JGI IMG/M metagenome (GOLD analysis project Ga0209597, IMG submission 187316) | Freshwater microbial communities from Lake Montjoie, Canada to study carbon cycling - M_140625_MF_MetaG (SPAdes) (version 2) | ecosystem: Environmental > Aquatic > Freshwater > Lake... | reverse complement strand
AAAAATGGTATCATTAAAAAACAAATGAAATTCAATTCGCTACAGCAAGAAGAAGTGGATTACATAAAGGAACAATTAAAAGAAGAATTATATTATGACGAACAAATCATTACAAGTATTAATAATCCAAATGGTAGGATTAAATTCAAAGACATTCGTAAGGTAAGTGTTGGTATTTCCAAAAAAGATATTATGAGTTATCGAAGTAAAAAGAAGAGTGCGTTTTATAATTGTTTTGTTATGATTCTTCGTATAAATATAAATGATACGTTTAAGGAATTTCATATTAAAGTATTCAATACAGGGAAAGTGGAAATACCTGGAATTCAAAATGACCAAATATATGATCAAGTATTAAAGACATTATTATTGACATTACAACCATATATTAAAGAACCACTTGGTTATTTACAAAAAAGTGATACGGTATTAATAAATTCTAATTTTAATTGTGGATTTTATATCAATCGTGAGGCGTTGTATGATATATTAAAAATGAAATATAATATACAATGTATTTACGATCCTTGTTCTTATCCCGGCATACAATGTAAATTTTATTATAATCCGGAGGTGGATGTGGAATTACAAACGGGATCACAAATTTCAAACGAAGATAGGGATAAGTATCAAAAAATTGTGGAGGTTTCTTTTATGATATTTCGCACTGGGAGTATTTTGATTGTTGGAATGTGTGATGAAAATGTGCTCTATATTATTTATGAATTCATTAAAAAAATGTTGGTAAATGAATTTTATCATATTAATCAGCCAAATGTTTTATCTAGTGGAGGAGAGTTAACAAAAAATAAAAATAAAAAAATTAGAAAGAAACAAATCTTTATCTCGGTATAATGTTCAAGTTTCAATTGGGAACAATATAATTCATAAAGGAGTCCAAGTTTGAGTTTATATTATTCGCTAATATAAATTTGGCGATTTTTTCTTTGTAAGTATCTTCATGTATTTGATGTGTATTTTTACTTTTGAAAAATTTTATTATAAATTGTTGAATTGTTTCGTGATAATTTTCATTTACATCAGTGAAACAATCAATGACTAATTTGATTTTTTGTAATTGATTACTATTTGCTTTATAATTATTTATCAATTCTCCGGTTTGTTCTATTTTTTTTAATTCATTTATATAAGTTTTGTTACTTCTAATTAGTAATAAATCATTTTGATTTACAAAATGACCCACGACTGTTTTCAATATTTGACAATATATATCCAATATTTGGAATACTTCTTGTTCTGTACTATTGGATGAAGACGATTTTCGATAATCATTGTGTATTTCGAAAATAGTTTTTTTATAGACAAACATTACTGCGTCTTTAGATGTCAATTGTAAAAACGTATTTTGTTCTCCTGTGATTTGACCAATGAATTCTACGTAATAATAAAACGCTTTTTGGCTATGAAAATAAGATAAATTCAAATTTTTTGTATTTAAAAATGTAATCTGAAATACATGGGTTATAGTAGTTAAACCTCTTAATATAATATATTTGTATATTTCATCCGATTTACAATTCGTATTTTCTAAAATAAATTGTAAATATTCAAGAACAAGTATTTTATATTTATTCAAAATATCGGTTGTTAAAGTGGATGGGTGAAAGGTTTCCAAATAATTATCCGTATTATGTAATGAATATTGAGATGGAAATATGGTTTGTTTTATGTTTGATGTTGTGGATGTATGATTACTCATATTATATGTAATTATATGTATAATTTATATATTATAAAATCCAGGTTTTTCGGTTTTAGAGAATTAATAGTTTTAAAATAAAAGTATTTAAAGATTTAAATTACTTTTTATAATATAAATGTCTGCCGAACAACAGAATAAAGCCCCTGCCACTGAATCAAATTATAGACTTCCGAGTGATATTACATTAAAACATGCTGCTAAATTAGGTATTGTCGAAGACAAGCCAATCATGTTGGATTACTGGTCAGTTTCTTTAGACAAGAAAGCATTAGTCGGTGTGAAAGAAACCGGTGAAAAGCTTTTGGTGAAATCCGAAGATGAATACACCTCACCTATTGCTAAATTTTACAAGAGCGGTACAGAATATATCATTATTACTGAAAACTCGATCTACATTGTATCCTCCGACATTCCTACCAAAAAGATCTCGTAAATGACATAAAACAATATTAAATATGAAAAATTATTTTGTTTTACATTGATGCGACCAATGTCCGGGTTTTCCACATTTTGTACATTTGATTATCCAATGTTTTGTATTTGTATTCGTTTTTATTATCATTACGCGTTAAATATATTATATAATATATAATTTTTATATAATTTATTTTATTGTTATATTTTGTCATATGGTAAAAACAAAACTTAATTTGAATTGAAATTACCGTTAAAGGTTGCCGGGACAACGCCAGGTGGATATCTGGATGGTGGAAACGATAAATATGCCTGTTTTGGACATGGAGTAAAAGACGGTCTTAAGTTTCCATAACGTTGCCATTGTAGTGTTTTGTAATATTCTGGACTATTTACAAAATCCAAAGGTCCTTGATTTGACTGGGTTTGTAAATTATACCATAAATAATGAGTCACTCCCACTTTGGGTGGTGTTCCGGCTTTCAACATGGATAATCCACTGTGAGCGTCTGAATTGTTAATATAAGATTGAATACTTCTTACTTTTCTTGGACGACCTGCCATACTATAGTATGACTATATATTTTATTTTCAATAAAAATCATAAAAATATAATATAAAAATAAAATAAGAATAAATAGAAAACAAATAATGTCTGCTGAATATTTTGAAAAACATGGTTATTTAGTGATTCCTAATGTATTAACTCCTCAAGTATGTGAATTAATATACATTCAATGTAAAATGATAGAAGAAATTAAATGTTATGAAAAAAATGTGAAAACAAGTGAACTTTTATTAGGTGACCCTCAAGTTGAAAAAAGTTTTTCTTATTATGCTCCACTGTGTTGTGAATCATTATGTGTATATTTGAAACCAGTGATTGAAAAACATATCAATAAAGAATTATTACCTACATATTCATATATGCGTATTTATTACAAAGGCGCTGATCTGAAAAAACACACAGACCGCGAAGAATGTGAAATTAGCGCAAGTGTATGTATCCATATGAATTCCGAAAAACCATGGGAGTTTTGTTTAACAGATAAAACTGGAAAAAACGTATCTGTTTCCTTGAACAACGGTGACCTTGTTGTATATAGTAGATATTTAGAACACTGGAGGGATGTATATACTGGCATAGAACAAACGCAAACGTTTTTACATTATGTTGATAAAAATGGTCCCTATACAAATCGAGCGTTGGACTCGCGGATATTAATGGGACTACCAAAATGAGTTTTATTACAAAAATAATTTAAATATATTTTACTAATTGTAATAATTGTAATAATTGTATGGATGCTATAAATATTTATGATAATTTTCTTTCAAATGAAGATTTACAAAAATGTAATGAATATGTTTCCGGAACAAATTGGTATTTTGGTCATACTTCATCTTCTACTACTGGTTTTAATACACCTTTTTGGCATATGGATTTAATGAAAAATGAATTTTTTACGGATTATTTAAAAAAGAAAATAGAAAAAAAATTAAACAAACAATTCAAATTAAATCGAGTCTATGCGAATGGTCAGACCTATGGTCAAGATGGAAGTTTTCACCAAGATGATGTTAAGACAAATACGACCACAATTTGTATATATGTAACACAATTACCACGTGATAATGATGATTTAAATGGGTACTTGTATATTAAAATACCAAATAATGCCAAATATATAGCATGCGTTGAACCATTATACAACCGATGTGTTTCATTTCCTTCCTATTATTATCATAAAGGTGGAGCATTTAATCGATATTTTCAAAATATGCGGATTTGTATAGCCTTTAAATTAGAAGAAATACAGACCATCACATCAAGTAGTGCTACAACACGTCTGTTACTATGAATAAATATAAAATAAATATAATACGCGTTATGTGTGTATTATATTTAAAATAATGTTTTTAATATTTCAATATTTTCCAACGACATTTTTTCAGGAAAATCAAGATGAAATATAATGATTAAATTACCAACATGACTGTCCCTCGTCAATCCCATATTTGGAATCACCTTTTGATATTCTGGTGGTATGACATTTCCAGCATGATTATTGATGGTATATATTTTTCCATTTATATATTTCAAATCAAAACTGAACCCACATAATGCCTCTTTGAGAGAAATACGCTTTTCCAAAATGAGGTCCAAACCGCGTCGTTGGAATTCACTGTTGTTTTCTATTTTTATGAATATTTTAACATCACCTTTACATTGTTCATTCACCACATTTCCCTGGTCTTTTAATACAATAATCTCATTGTTGTCAATTCCTTTTACAATATCAACGTATAAGGTCTGTTTTTCATGAATTTGATTTCCATTTTCGACTATCCACCGTTCTATTTCCACCGGTATTTTTCCTCCGTTTAAAACAGTTTCCATATTAATAGAAAGAGTTTTGGTAATTGCCTGAGGTTTTTCATGACCAAAATTTACTGGAACACCATTTCTGAAAACCCTTATATTTGGACCACCTGGAGGAAAAGGCATTCCACCTGGACCAAAAGGCATACCGCCTGGACCAAAAGGCATACCTCCAAATGGAGACCCACCACCACCTCCTAAACCGCCGAATATAATATTGGATAAAAAATCGTCCATTTGATCAAACGGCATTCCACCAGGAGGCATACCACCACCTTGTTGTGCCATACGCATAAACGGGTTTTTTCGCATCATATCGTATTCGTTTCTTTTTTGAGCATCCCCCAAGACTTCATAGGCTTCACTTATTTTTTGAAACATCTTCACTGACTCTGGGTCGCCATTGTTTTTATCCGGGTGATATTTCAGTGACATTTTTCGATATGCCTTTTTGATATCTTCACCAGTTGAAGTTTCTGGAACTCCTAAAACATTGTAAAAATTTTCTTTTTCAGAACTCATAATTTTAATATTATTATTATAAAAGATAAACTTAAATAGTAATTAACGTATATTATTATTTAATGGCGGAAAATACATTATTAATCAATAAATATCAACCATTGTATTTCAATGATTTTGAAATTGACATCGAAATTATTGATATTTTAAATACTTTTATTAAAATGGATTGTTTGAATATAATGTTTACGGGGAATATGGGTTCAGGAAAAACATCTCTTTTAAATGCTCTTATTCGAGAATATTACAAAGGTTATGATAATTATACAGATAATATATTGTACATTAATAGTCTCAAAGAACAAGGGATTAATTATTATCGTAATGACGTAAAAACCTTTTGTCAAACATGTTCAACCATCAAAAACAAGAAAAAAATTATTGTATTGGATGATTTGGATTTTATTAATGAACAAAGTCAACAAGTATTTCGTAATTGTATTGATAAATTCAGTCATAATGTACATTTTATATCATCTAGTTCAAACCTACAAAAAATAATTGAGAACTTACAATCTCGATTTACCATTATAAAAATTAAACCGCTTGATCGTACAAGTATGTTGAAGATATTGAACAAAATAAAAAAAAATGAAAATGTTCATATTGATTGTGAGTCGGAGGATTTTTTGCTGGACCTGTGTAATAATAGTGCTAAAATATTGATTAACTATGTTGAGAAATTTAAATTGTTGAATAAAGATATATACTTGGATTTAATAAAAAAAATATGCACCAATATAAATTTCAGCGATTTTTATAAATACACTTCTTTATTGAAAGAGAGAAAACTGGTGGATGCGCTAAATGTATTGTATGTGATTTATGACCAGGGATATTCTGTAATGGATATATTGGATAATTATTTTACCTTTGTGAAAATCACTTCTCTCATTGATGAGGATTTGAAATATGAAATTATACCCTTTATTTGTAAATATATTACAGTTTTTCACAATATACATGAGGATGAAATAGAACTTGCTTTATTTACCAACAATTTGGTTCGGTTGTTTTAATTGCGTCTTCTTTTTGTATTTTTATCTTTCTTTTTCATGTTTCTTTTTCATCTTTCTTTTTTATGACAAAGAGAGAAACGGTGAATTATTTTTTTTGTAATTTAAGACAAAAACGATTTATAATTTTGTTTTGCTATTATAATAGAATTATATCCATTTACACATGTCTAAACAAATATTCAAATATGCGGTCCCAGTTGAACCATTATTCGGATTACTCGATAAAATATGTATGAAAGAAGAGAATACATATATTTTTAATAATAATGCCTATAAAAAAGGAATGTTTGACAATAATATTCCTCCATTTTTAGAAGAATGTAAGCCTTATTATCACGCATCAAAACAAAAATATGTTGAAAAAAAGATGACCTATACAGCTTTTACGACGGTATTGCGACAAATATGTAATTTTAATGATATTAAATACACCACAAAAATCCGGTATGAAAAATCCACGTATGAAATCGTGTATTATATTTGTTTTACTGGTGATAAGGACTTGTCCGACAGTGTTAAGGACTTGTCCGACGGTGTTAAGGGTTTACCCGACGGTTCTAAGAGCGATACCTTAGACGTCGTCGTCGCATAATTTTTCGTGATTTACATCGTTTTCTTTTTTTGGTCGTATTCTTTTTTCGTTTCACAGTTTTTCTTGGTTTGCGTCTGCCTCCTGTAGTAAGATTTTGTTCTAACTTGTCCAATGTATCAAATAAGCTATTTATAAAGGGTGAATTATCTGTATTTTCCATAGTTCCCATATTGAAATTTGTTGTCCAAACATACTGAAAATAATTACTATATGTTTTTTTTGTAATATTCGTCTCAATTTTATCTATCGCGAGTCCCAACATCATATTTGGACCATAAGTAAAATAAAGTAATTGATATGTAGTCATAATTAATTCATTCTTATCAAATAATACATAAATATCAAAATCATTTTTATTCAACTGTTGAATCGGTAATAACTTTACATTTAAAGGATATATATTTTTTGGTAAATAAAATTCCTTGAATGAATTATTTATTTTTACAAGTATATTTTTATCTTTGATATAATCATTAATATTAAATTTTCGATTCATTATAATGTTTTTATTTGTCATTTCCATTAAGGCAAGTCCAAAATTACTGAATACTTTACCTATATCTTCTCCAGTATTTAAACAAAAGAACAATACGTATAATAATTGTAGATTTATTTCGTCTTTATCAGTACCGTTGTATTCTAATTGTTTTTTTATCTTTTCCAAAAGAATCAAATACTTTGAATATACATAAACTTGATGTCTATAATCATCTATACCACTCGTATTATCTTGAAATTTAAATATTTGAAGGTAATCTTGGCTATCTTTATCTTTTATGATTGAATTATTATAATGTATATTTACACCAGCAGATTCTCTACTCAATCCAAAAAGTATTTTTAAAATAATTCTTTCTAATATATTTTTATTCGTGTTTTTTTTATCATTCTCATTATCACCAGTGACTTTTTTAATATTTTCTTTTTGTTCACTCATCTGTTTAATTATATTTTTAATAAATTCTACCATATCTATATTTGTTTTCTGAAATAACTCTTTTATTGTTTTATCATTCACAATATCACTCGGAAACCATTCTTCAATTTTTTGGGTAAATAACGAATTTAAAAATTTGTCTAAAGAATATCCTTCTATATTCAATGTTTTGGGATCAACCTCAACAATATCAAACCTATCTCTATAAACCATTGCTTTTCCACACCCCGGCGTTTCTTGAATTACCGGTGGGGGTGTATTCGCCTTATTCAAATAATCGCTTAATTCTTCCGCATATTTATCATAATTTTTATTATTTTCATCACTCATATTTTATCCTATATTATACATATAAAATAAAATCGCATTTTTACATTCTTCTTCTACGTTTTGATTTACCGTGTTTTCTTTTTTGGGTTTGAGTTTTTCTCTTTCTTCTTTTTTGTGTTGTTTTGCGTCTACGTTTACCACCTTCGGTTGCTTTCGTTTCATCACTTGGTTCATATATGTGATTCATTTGATTCATTTGATTCATTTTATCCTTTATTTCAGTAAAAAACTTATTTATTTTATTTGCCATATCATCATTATTATCTAATTCAGATTTATTGATCTCTGAAATAACAATTGGTTTTTCACAATATATATTAAATCTTTCATCTAGTTTCATTTCAGCTAATTTATTTTTAATATCTTCATCATTTACAATTAAATTTATAATTTTATTAAAATTCTCTTTTACATACTTTGCTCTCAAAAGACCAAAGGATTTTGAACTAATTACATCAAAATCAGCATCACTTGGATATTCGTCGCGGAATCTTGCCAATTTATGTAAAAGCGTATCATTGTTTTCATCTGTATATAATAAATAATGTATATTTTCCATCAATATTTTTTTAGATTCATTTGGATTCGTATCAATATTTTGTATAATATCTTTTATTCTTAATAAATTATTCTTAGATAACAAGTCTTTTTTTACTGGTTCTTTAGAGAATGAAAATACACTTGGTTTTGGTTTTGTATAAAGTTCTTCATCATATTTGGTTTTTGGAAGAGCTGTGTTTAAACAAGGTGGTTTTTCATCATATTCAGTTTTTGGAAGAGGTATCTCTAAATAAGGTGGGGTTTCTTGACTATTCATTATATTATTTTATTTTATTATATTATATTATTACTTGATAAAAAAATAATAATATAACTTTACACTTATACTAAATCAGTAGAATAATCGGGATCTTTAATTATCATATGATTACCCAAATAGTTTGGTTTTTGTCCCCATAATCCAAAACCAGATGGCACTTGCCAGTATCCAATCCATTCAGGCATTTGTTTGAATTCCTCGATACGACCCTGTTTATCATTGGGCGCACTTGCCAACAATATATATTTACTCAAAATGACTTCCGATTCGAGGACTTGTCTTGGCGATAAACGCGCATACCACTCGTAATGTCTGCGATTCAATATTTGTTCAGAAGGAATCCATATTCCGTATGTTTTGGCATACAAATCAATGTAATTATTTGATAACAAATCATCAATTAAGATTGGTTCGTCATTTAATGTCTTGGTGCCGATTAATTTACCGTCAATAATATTGATTTCACGGGTCCTTGAATTCGTCCAACGATTGAATTCCCCTAAAAAGACCGATTCACTGGTGAAATCCGTGGATATGGTTCGTTGCATGAAATCAATGAATTGGTTTAATACGTCGCATTCTTTTGGTGCGCCCATAAAACGCATGTCTGGGTAAAATTCATGCGTGACTGAGGTTTGATTTCGATCGACATTTTGCCCGACAAACATTTTTCCCCCGGCAATCCCGGTGTTGTACAATTCTTCTAAATTTCGCATACATAAAAAGGATGGGGGAACAAACATGCCTCCGTATCGGTGTAATATTTTGACCCAACCGAGTTTTCGAATATTACATTTAATAGGGTTTGCGGTGGCATCCAAATTGATGTTCCATTCAGGCAATAATTTGCGGAATGAATTGTCGTCTATAATACAAATATGGAACGAATCACCACATTGGTTAATAATGCTCTTTACGGTTAAATACATGTAAGGTTGGTTCAATTCAAAAGATGATCTGGAACCGAATGATAACCAGTTACGGGCGTTATATTCGTATTCAATAGGAATCCATAAGATGGGTTTCTTGACATCACTGAGGGATGAATCGGTTAATAAATAATTTTGAATTGCGCCGTAACTATTTCCTAGACCTTGTAGTCTGTCCATTTTTTCAATATAGCGATTGTATAAAAATCCGATAACGGAAGCAATGATTAAAATCACTATAATATTTGTATAACTAATTGTCTTAATTGCCATAAATAAATATATACTATTCATATATTTTTATTTTCTGTTTTTGGTGGTTTTTATTGGTTTTTATCGTTTTTCTTTATTGCCGCATTTCCACACCCCTTTTCTCTCTTTGGCTCCTTTTTCTAAAAGTAAAAATGGTTTAAAATTATATAAAATAGTATAAATTATTTACTACCAAAGGCTTTATTTCCAAGTAATTGTAAGTTTCCCCAGAATCCCTGGCTTTTTTGTTTTGCGATTTCTGTTTGCCGGGCTAATTCATAGGCTCGTCTGGTGGCTTTTTCCGATTCTTTTTCGTTTTGACGATTTAGAACCTCTTGTGCCTTTTGTTCAGTCAATGGGTTCATATCCAGTGTGTTACGATAATTCATGTATTCATTGACACTTTTAAACTTGGGCATGCTTTCGTAATCTTCATCGGTTACCGGAATCACTGTTTCAGTATGGGCTTTGTGAAGATCCTCATAAGCAAGATTGCTAAATAATCCGGAACTATATTCTCCTGGACCTTCTCTCATTAATTCTGTTCCAAACATGGAGGTTGAACTATTGAATTCACTCACGTCTTGTTTTACGATGAGTGCTCTCACTTGGGATTTTTTCTTGTCAAATTCATGTTTCATCGTCGCCATTGATACGTTTTCACCGCTTGGATTATGTAAATCTTCGTCGGAACGTAACCAGTCGCCATAACCGGTTTCATCATCGCGTTCGGATTTCATTTTGTCAAATTGGTCGTTAAACCATTCATTGAATTCTTTGTTGTTTTTGAGTTTTCCATTGTTTGATTGAAAAAGATTGTCCAATATTTTTTTCTTGTCTTTTTCGTTGTAATCTTCTATATTGTCATAATCAGTATTTGACGTTGTTTTATTCACATCACCTTTTTTTCTAAATTCCCAAACAGAATACAACATTTTATATGCTTTTGAATAAAACAAAAAATACTCTGATGAGAGACCCGATTTATCGGGGTGAGTTTTTAATACAACTTGTTTGGCTTGTTTTAATTCGTGTTCATTGAAATCCAACGGTAATTTGAATAGTTTTAAAATATCGTCCAAATTGTAATTGTCTATATTCAAATCAACACTCATTTTATATGATAATGATAAATTACTATCATATAAAAAAAATACGAAAAAGACGAAATAAAAAATGAGTCCCTAGAGACCCACTTTTTATATTTTTATTTTGTTTTTTTGTTTTTTGTTTTTTAGACAATACTTGATGATATTTTTTGTAATAATTCTTTTGAAGTACTTCGGCATTCGCTGATGGTAGTGCGACACATAGCACATTCAATGGTTGGTTTTGTACTTGATTTGATTTGACCAATGATACAGTCGCCACAAAAGGAATGGGCGCAACCAAGTTGAACCACGGAATCATTCGTCATCTCGGTGTAACAAATAGGACATTCATCATGAACCTCTGTTGGCAATGATGGGTCATGAGTCATTGTCGGTTTTTGTTTGCGATTTTCTCGAAGTTGTCGAAATCGGTAATAATCATCCATATGGTTGCCTAACCAATAGCGAAAACGAGGCATATCCATGAGATGTCTTCCGCTGTTTTTGATTATCATTGTTAACTTAGTCACCGCATATATCATTGAGTCTATGTCCGTGACAAGTCCTCTCAATAGAATTTCAATGTAGAGAAGCAAAATGGTTGTTGCGTTTGTTGATGTGACATTATGCAATTCTTCTTCAGCATATTGAATATAATGCTCATGTAATATTTCTTGGTATTGCGGACGAGTCGTTTTCGAGTCTGTTTCCAAGCGATTTAACTTTGCTAATATTTTATATTCGCTCGTAGATAAGTTGTCCAACCACATTTTATGAGTTCTTTCTGTATTCGGAAAACGCTGTAAATAATGGCAAGTTGTTAAATACATAAACTGTGCACATTCGTGTAATTTTTCTCGGTCAGGATGCCTACATGTTCGTATATTATGCCCGGAGCATTCGCAGAATGAACATGCGGGATTACGACGATTACTTGTCAATATTCTGCTAAAATCTGGAACAGATACACGATTGCTCGCAGCATCGTTTGTTAAATCAATCACTCGATTTTCCAAGATATTTGTTTCGGACATTTTCTTTAAGTTGTTTTAAAATACTTTTTGTAGATTGATTTAAAGACCCAGAACAAAAAAGCTTTCAATTTTTTTATTTTCTAATACAGGAAAGCTTTGTTTGTTTTTCAACGGATACAAAATCGATAAAAAAATTGAATTCAATAATGATATCAACATATTTTCTCTACAAGATCACCTTTATTATTATAAATCCAAATCTCACATAAATAACCATAATCTTTCAATGCCTGTTGCTTTAAATAAATACAATCCTTATTCTTTTTAGCAGTCCAGGTTGATTTTGCTTCAATACACCTTTTTTGTGATTTTAAAAAACAATCAACATAATATCTACGATTTTTTCCATTTAAATCTTTATACCAAATATCAGGTACATCACATCTTTTTACTATAATATCATCTTCACTAACACGTTCTTTATATAATAAATCATTCAACATATATTTTTCGTATCCTTGTATCCTCTCTATTCTTCCAGATGGAAAAATATAATCATAAACTTTGTATGCGTTTTTAGAAGCTTTTTCTGATACTTCTGCGTTTTGTAATGGATATTCAACTCCATATTTTTCAATATTAGTTGCGGTTCTTCTGTCTTTGACTTCTTGTGATTGTGATGGATTCTCAACTCCATATTTTTCAATATTAGTTGCGGTTCTTCTGTCTTTGACTTCTTGTGATTGTGATGGATTCTCAACTCCATAGTTCTTTAATGTAGTAGCTTTCTTTTTTTCTTTTATTTCTTGTGATTGTGACGGATGTTCAAATCCAAAGTTCTTTAAAGAAGTAGATTTCTTTTTTTCTTTTACTTCTTGTGATTGTGACGGATGTTTAACTCCAAAGTTCTTTAAACAAGTACTTTTCATTTTTTCCTTAACTTCTTGTAATTGTGATGGATGTTCAACTCCTAAATTTTTTAAAAAACTAGCTTTCATTTTTTCTTTAACTTCTTTCGATTGTGATGGATTCTCAACTCCATATTTTTCAATGTTCGTCGCTTTTATTTTATCTTTTACTTGTTGTGATTGTAATGGATTCTCAACTCCATAGTTCTTTAATGTAGTAGCTTTCTTTTTTTCTTTTATTTCTTTTGATTGTGACGGATGTTCAACTCCATATTTTTCAATATTTGCTGATTTTATTTTCTTTTTGACCTCTTCATTTTGTAATGGACACTCAACACCGTATTTTTCAATGTTCGTCGCTTTTATTTTATCTTTTACTTGTTGTGATTGTAATGGACACTCAACACCGTATTTTTCAATATTCGTCGCTTTTATTTTATCTTTTACTTCTTTTGATTGTGACGGATGTTCAACTCCATATTTTTCAATATTTGCTGATTTTATTTTCTTTTTGACCTCTTCATTTTGTAATGGACACTCAACACCGTATTTTTCAATATTCGTTCGTTTCATTTTTTCTTTAACTTCTTTTGATTGTGCCGGATTCTCAACTCCATATTTTTCCAAACTATTTTGTTTAATCTTTTCTTTTCCATTTTCAAATGTATGTTTTTTACAAAAACACCCGGTAGATATAAATCCTCTAAATATTTTACTACATTTATCATCACAATTCAAACATTTTGCCTCGATAATAGTATTTCTAATAACCGTTTCTTTGCTATAATCCTTTGTTAAAATCACATTATTTTCTTGACAATAATTTTTTAATAAATCATAATCATAACGTATTTTAGTTTTTCGTTGGGTCATTAAATTATATAATGAATCATATAGTTTAATGTAGTTTACTATTTAAATCATTTATTATTTGTAATAATTTATGTATGAAACGATACCTGCTTTAAAAAATATGTACACTAATCAAATATTTCTTTTGCCTCTATAATATTACGGAATTCTTGTCCCGATAAATATTTATCAGTCAATAAAAAGTCAATAACTATATGAAGCATATCAATATTTTGTTGTAATATTTGTTTTGCCTCCATGTAGGCGCTGTCAATGAGCAAAAGCGCCTCCTTATCAAACAATTCCTTGGTGTTTTCTGAATATTTTTCAGATGAGCCAAAACTCCGACCCAAAAATGGATTCGCATCATTGTCTATATTTTCATTATAAAAGGTTTCAAGGTGCGTTCCCATTCCAAAATTACCAATCATTCTTCGCGCAAGAGAATTGGCTTGTTTTAGATCTTGATTTGCTCCTAAAGACACATATTCCTCCCCATAAAAAATTCGTTCGGCTGCTTTTCCACCCATGGTAATCACCAATCGTTTATACAATAAATCTTTGGTATACAACCCGCTGTCGGTAATATTCTGGTATTCATTGAAAACCGTGTATCCACCGGCGCCATTATAGGTGCTTTCGATACTCACCTTTTTCAAATCAAAATAAGAATCAAACGTATATGCCAAAAATGCGTGACCTACCTCGTGAATTGCCACACGTCTTTTGGCGACATCATCACGTGTATCATTATTTTTGATTAACCCAATAATCAATTTATCTAAAGCGTTCATGATATTTGTTTCATCAATCACAGTGTTTCCTTTTCGTGCCGCATATATGGCAGCTTCATTCATCAAATTTTTCAATTGAGCGCCAGAAAAACCAGTGGTTAATTCGGCGACCAAATCAAGATTCACATCCTTGGAAAACACCTTGTTTTTTGTATGGACGTTTAATATTTGTCTTCTTGAATCTCGGTCTGGTAAGGGGACAGTAATTAAACGGTCAAACCTACCTGGTCTTAATAAGGCACTATCCAGGACATCTTTGCGATTTGTCGCAGCAATCACTAATATTCCTTCATTGTCACCAAAACCATCCATTTCCGCAAGCAGTTGGTTCAATGTTTGTTCTCGCTCATCATTTGCCATATTAATTCCGGCGCCTCTTTGACGACCCACCGCATCAATTTCATCAATGAAAATAATACATGGTTTATTCTTACGAGCGTTTTCAAATAAATTTCTTATTTTAGATGCTCCTACTCCCACAAAAACCTCCACAAATTCACTCGCAGTGATGGAAATAAAATTCGCACCGGCTTCACTGGCGATTGCTTTTGCCAATAGAGTTTTTCCTGTTCCTGGGGGTCCTTCTAACAAAATACCTTTAGGAATTTCCGCGCCGGCGTTTTTATATACAGTCGAATTTTTCAAATAACTAACCACCTCAGTACATTCTTCAAATATTTCTGGACTACCGGCAAAACTACTCAAGGAAATATTTGCCTTTTGAATCGTTGGTATATCTTTGTTTATACCTTTTGTCGCAAATATATTGTTTAGACCACCATTGTTGGGCATTTGCTGTTGTTGAAAAAAACGAATACCGCTTGATATTAGTGAAAATAAGAATAATCCAATGAATAAATTATTTGCGATTCCAAACAAATCACCCGCATATTTTTGATACACGTTCAAATCCTGTGGTGGGTCTTGTAAAAATACAGTATCGACGTGTTTTTTTGTGGTTTCAGTTACAATATTATCTGTTAGCACAGGTGTAATACGGGTAATTGAATAATCCTTGTATAATTCACCCGATTTTTCTTTTTGTTCTGAGATGACATTATCTAATTTAGGTAAAAAATAGACACTTTCTATTTCACCTGTATTAATTTTGTCCAATAAAGTATTGTAATTATATTTTGTTATCAAATAATTTTTTTGTACGATTTGTCTTACAGTGTTTTCGTTTAAAGACATTTTTGTCATTCTTCCTGGCAAATGGTATGCCCATACACACGCAGGTAATACTAATAGAGTGAATATGCGAAAAATATTCATATACCAAACTATATGAATATTATTCTAAATTGTTTTTCTGATTCTAATTTTATTTACCATATGCTTTTTCTAATGCCATTAAATGTAGACCACAACGTTTGAAAAATGCGTCCAATTGTGCTGGGTCCGCACCAGTCACACTATCATCTGGCGCAAAAGAAACATTACCTTTTTTATACATAAGCATTACCGGAATTCCATTGACCATTTTTCGCTGTTTTAAATAGGCGTACAAATCAATACTTTCATCGACATCTATATCAGCGCAAATTACATTCGGTGGCGAGCTAGCAAAAAATGCTTCTACAATATGGGCGATTGCTTTACATGGACCACACCAGGTAGCACCTAATTTTACAATGACTAAACCTGGATTTACCTTGAGTAAATTCATAAATTCATCACGCGATTCAAATGAACTAATGATTTGTTTATTTAATCCATGACTCATGATTCTATATTATAATAAAAAAGAAAAATCTTTAAACCCATTTTTCACTTATCTTTATCTACCAGGACCTCCTTAGCGACGGTTCGAATGATTTTATTGTAACTCTTTAATGCTTTCTCTTTATCACTATCGCATAGGCTCTGGTCAATCAGTTTGGTATATAGATCACTCTTTTTATGATTCGGGTCTTTGTATTCCGGGTTGGCTTTTGCCCAAAGCGACATTTGTTTTACATTCTTGTGTTCTATCGCTTTGATCGCCTTTATCATCTGCTGTTTATCATCGTCTTTATGCCAAGTATCATTGTTTTTAATGTGAATGATCTCCCTTTTTAAATCACTACAGTGAATAGGGCGTTTGCTTATATCTAAATTGTTTAATCCCTTGACTAAAATATTACTAATCCCGCCGCAATACCCGAGAGGTCCAAAATTTTCAAAGTCGGTTAGACTTAAGATTAACGATTCAAGGAAATCGCTTAGATTCAACGCATCTTTACATGTCTCATTCAAGAAAACATTCAAGTTGAATTTGTTATTATTTTGGGTGATGTTGTTATTATTTGTAATATTCGTGCTTACACCCATTTCTAAAATCTTTTTCTGTTGTTCAATAATGAGTTCTTTTAATTCCTTGTTTTCTTTAAGCTGTTCTTGGAATAAATTAATTAACATGTCCATTTGAGCGGTGTTTTCTTTTTTAACAAGATCATCATCATTATCGCTATTATGGTCGTTACCATTCTCGTGATCATCGTATTCATCATTTATAACCATTTGAATATTTTCATTTTTAAAAGTGCATTTCTTTTTATGTCTCCACAATCCAGACCGATCATGATACATTTTATTACAAATATCGCATATATGCTCTTGTCCTTTTTTATCCGTTTTTGTTGCCATTTTGTTGCCGTCCACATGCTTACTAGTATTTAAATGACGATTGAAATGTGACTTTTGTGACGTTTTATAGTCACACAAATCACAGTAAAAATACGTCGTCCCTTTTATCCCAAAATCTGTTGACATTTGTTGCTTAATATAGCAACAGAAAAGGTTCTAAACCCTTTTCTCTAAAAAACATAAAAATTATGCTCACAAAATTATGCTCTCGTAGAAAATTTCGCGAAAAATCAATGAGAGCTTTATGCTCTAAACTAGCATAAAAAACAGCGTTTTTCACATGAATCCCCATGATTTTCAAAAATGGACATACCAAAAATGTCCATTTTTAGTTTTTCTGAATTTCTTTTGTTGAAATTTGAAATTTTTTATAAATAGATTCTTCGAAAAATATATAAATATTTGTATATTTTTTGGATTTTTATATCGAAGCCATTTTATTGCATATATTTGTTCTTGAATTCTTGTGCAGTCATGATTGGTATGTTGTTTTCTTGGGCAAATTTGGTTTTATTAGATACATCATCGTGTGATTTTACTACCAAAGCAAAAGTATCTTTTTTGATATTGTCTTCTAAGGTTCCCCCAGCGGTTTTTAAATATTCAATAATATCTTTATCCCTTATTTTGGTCATGACTATTTTTTTACCGGACAATGGACCTGTAACTACCAGGGGTTTCACAGGGACAACGACTGTGGTTGGCGCATTTAATTTCCCTGTCAAATCACATTCCTTTAAGAACTCGATAAATCCAGGTATATTACTGACAAAACTTTTTGCGTTTTCAATACCAATACCATCGACGCTTTGTAGCATATTCATTTTTTCTGCGCATGATTCGCGACTCGTTAATATATTTGGATATTTCTCCAATATAGGTCGAATTTTGCGCTCACCTAATCCTCGACCGAGTAAATTCGATGCCACCATGACTTCCAACAATGATGCGTTTTGGACCTTTTCTTGGATACTAGTAAAAACCTTTTCAATCATTTTGTCTTTGAAACCTTCAACCGCCCCAAAATCAGTTTTCTTCATTTTCAATATTTTTGGTACAGTGTCAAACCCCGCATTCATAATTCGTTTTACATTTCCACTGGACAATCCCTCTACTTTTAAACTCACGAAAAACGCGGTTATATTTTTTTCACGAACAGTAATGTCGTCTTCCATATTTTCCAAAAGAATATCAACACCTGTAGATGTCCATGTATAAGGCACGTCTGGCATCTTTGCCTTGTCCGCAGCCATTGTAACGCTTTTAATATAAGGAATCACATCACCACTGCGAATGATTTCTATAATGGCGCCAATGCCAATTCCGTTTTCTTGAATAAATTTACCATTGAAACCAGTTGCGTATTCAATAGTGACGCCACCCAGTTTCACCGGTTCAATACGTACCCGCGGTTTTAAATATCCGTCTTTACTCGCCGACCAAAGAACATCCACCACTTTTGCTTCCGCGATTTGATCTGTCAATACCATTTTAAACGCAAAGGCGTGATCCGGATTTCCCGTTTTGCGCTCATATATTTTATTGTCGGTTACAATGACGCCATCAATTTCGTATTCATAGGTTTTGCGCCAGTATTGTAATAAATCAGACAATGTGTCATTGGATAGTTCGAAAAACAATTTGTTACACACGACTTCATGTTTTAATACTTTCAATACAATAAGTTGTTGTTTTGGTTCCATGGGTGGGCTGACGACCTCATATGTAACAAAGTGTAAATCCTTTGCTTTGGCATCCACATTTTTAGAATTAATAATCCCCGAGACTAAATTTCGCGGATTGGCAAATTCGGTCTTGTATTTCTCGTCAAATACCTTTTTTGGTATAATAAATTCACCTCTTACCACAATATTGGGTTCTTGGGGTAAATTGAATACAGGCAATAAATGACTGATGTCTTGCCCGACTTTTCCGTCGCCGCGCGTATATAATTTAGGGACACCTCCTTCGGTTGAATATAGACCACTCACCCCGTCTAATTTACAGGATAACATATATGGACCATCATATTTTGCGCACCAATTTACGAGAGCGTTTGAGTCTGGTTTGATTTTATCCATAGATGGCATTTCGTAGGGTAACGTAACCTTGTTTTTTCCACTAGCAGGCGCACCGATTTGTTTTACTACTTGGTTCTTGGGGAATTTTAGTTCAATGTATTCTTTGATAATATCATATTGATTGTCAGTTAATAACACATTTGTGCTATTGTAATAATGGTCGTTCGCTACAAGAATCATATTGGATAATTGGGATTCGCCAAGTGAATCCAAATAAGAAATACCTTTTGTTTTAAATTCCACGATTTCGGGGCATTCGCAAGTAATCGCAGTTTTTTTCACTTGTTTTTTCGTAAAAGCTGACATGTTTGATTTATAATTAAATATAAAGTATAATATTTAATCAATTTTATTAAATATTATATATTATACGCTTTTTTTAGATTTTTTGCCCTTTCTAGATTTTTTGCTTTTCTTGGATTTGTTGCCTTTTCTAGATTTTTTACCACCGGTTCGTGGGTTTGGGTTTATTGTTTCTAATTTAACTCTTTTTTCGTTATACAAACATAAAATATCCGAAAATGTAATTTTTTCTTCATTTGTAAAAATATCATCTTTCAACAATGTTTCAAACAAATCGATTGCTTCATGTACAAGTGTATATTCTCGCAGGAATTGTTCCCTCGTAAAATGTTCTATATCTATACTTGTTAAAGTGTTGTTCGCATGAATTATAAATATTTGTGGTAATTCTACAGTTATTTTTTGAGGATTTATATTGTAGATATTTATGTAATTCTTTTTGATATCTTTCATTTCGTTTATAAAATTATTCAAAATCTCTTCTTCACTAGACATATATATAATTTATTATATTATTTTAGAATTATAAAAAAATAAATATAAAAATATCTTAGTAGTATAATAAATATGAATCTATTTATTTTTCTATTAGTGTTAAACATAAATACAATCGAAACCTTTTTGTTTCGTGCCCCTAAACCAGAAACCGTAACAAAAATAGTAAAACGAGTTGTAGATACAAAATTTGGTTTTAAAAGAAAACAACAAATAAGACAACCATATATACCTCTTTCGGAAATACAACCCGTCAATATAACAAATCACAACGAATTAACAATAGAAGAAAGATATAATTTAAACTGGTATGTCATTGGAAAAACATCCTCATTTAGAAACAATAAATTAAATAAAATCCAAGTTTGGGGTGAGGACTACCTGGTATGGAGAAAGAATAATACGTATTACGCAATGGACGATTCGTGTAGTCATCGTGGCGCCTCTTTATCACAGGGTAAAATGAAAAACAACAATATTGTATGTCCATATCACGGTTATGAATTCAATTCAACGGGTGTGTTGGTGAAAGTCCCCGGACTAAATTTTACCAATACAGCTTGTCAAAATCAACGTACATATAATGTTGTAGAACAAGACGGTTGGGTCTATTTGAATACGATCAGTAAAAATTTATATGAACCAAAAGAAATCCGTATATATCGCGAGCCTGAAATATATTCAACTAGTTTTAATCAAGTATTGTTGAATTTTGATTTCAACGCCTTTGGAAGAATCGTAAGCGAAAATTCCCTCGACGTCATGCATATTGGATTTGTTCATACTTTTGGAAATCAGAAAAATCCGAGTCCAACCAAAGAGGTTCCCCCCTATGCCCTAAAAGATTATCCATTTCATTACAAGACGGAATACGAGTATAATTCTGGACCCGATTCTATGGCAAAACAGGTGTTTATGGTGGATAAATTGAAAATCGAAAATGAATTTATATTACCACACACTACTGTGGCGCGAGTCTTATTCGGCGATTATATTAGCACTGTAATTACCAGCACACTTCCCTTGAATAATACTCATTCTAAATTATTTGTCAAGACGTATCGCAATTTTTGGAATACCAATGATACGAGTTATTTGGGCAATTATTACAATAATGTGGGAGATTTCATTACCGAATATACCATGATAAAAACCGTTTTACAAGATAAATCCATTGTTGAAAATATAAAACATATTGAAGGAAAATTCAATATGAAATACGATAAATTACAAAATGTATATAAAACATTGTACAAGAGATTTGTTTATAATCAAACTCTAATTATTTAGAACTTGTGAAACAACGAGTTTCAATTCCTCAATTTCTATTTCTGGAAGTTCCACATGGGATTCCCAGAAATACTTTGAATACGCCCAAATAAATTCACAGTCGTTTTTATACCAGTGTGAATACTTTTCTTTTAACACCTTGTATAATTTTTCTGGTAAAAACCCCAGACTTTGCGTCGGCAAGACATAACATAATTGGACCAACGGTGAGACGGGTTTATACGTGTTTTCCTTAATGAATTGTGTCTCAAAATAAGGTACGTATTTAATGAGATCTTCTAATAAAGGCGGATAATTGTATTTATAACACCAATTCCAATTTGCGCAACCGTCTGTATAATATTTCATGGTCCATTCTAATCCTTCCAAATAATTCGTCGCAATTTGTTTTCTTCGTTCATCATCAATATCTATTTTAAAGAGTGCCTTGTAGTAACGATTTTGCCATCCCTTTTTAAATGGATTGACATATTTTTCCAATTCTCTTTCATACGTAGGGATCGCATCAAATTTCGCATATCTTTGTTCAGGGGTATCATCTGGATAATGTTTTTTAGCAAGTTTATCGCGCAATTTCATTTCATTTTGAATATATTCTTCTTCGCGTTCTGCCAAAAATGCGACTATTTTCCTGAGATTTTTCCATTGAATATTTTTACCGTCGGTTAAATAATCGTCGGTGCTACTACCAATCGTTGCTTTGTATGCATTGAGTAATTTATCAATACCGCCTGTGCGAATATTTAACGCTGGAAAATGTGGCATAAAATCGTTTCCAAGAAAAAAGCAAAGGAAAATATAATCGTAAATCCGGTTTTTCTCTTGATCATTGACGAATTCTTTCCCATGATTCATGTCCGTTGTAATAATACGAGTCAATTCAGGTATATCCATTAAATAACTTTCATTGGGTTCGAGTGAATTATCAATACTCTTGATGAATTCTGGTGTTTCACGGTACAAATATATTTGAGGGCTAATTGGTAAATGATTGATTGAAAGCATAATCAAGTCAGCATCAAGACCATATATAACAGTGGATTTATCAAAATGGTCATTAACATTGTTACGAATATAATCAAAAATTTTATGTTCGCCTTCCCCGCATTCATTACTCGTGGAAACAATTAACTTTTCGACTCCATATTTGGATGGTTCTGTAAAATGTTTCATAATAAAATCATTCAATTCCTTCATGAAAATCGTTCCAGGAGTAATTGCGGTCGTATTCCAAACATCGGGTTTTGAATTCTTAAATATTGTCTTGGAAATTTCGGTTTGATACCATGATTTATATCTACGGGTGCGTTGTTGTTCTAATTTGGCAACCGGTGCGACACCATCAAAGGCAATCATAATATTTTGACTTGGTTGAATCGTTGAAATATATTCTTCTATTTTTGAGATCACTTTGGTTGATATCATTTTTGTAGTGACATCATTTACTTTAATGGTTGAGAAATCAATATTACGGACCGCGTCATAAATAATAGAATTACAATCTAGATATAAATTATATATATTCATTTTATTCTTTATGTATTTTTGAATAATATGAATGTGATTTTTAACAATATAAGAAAAGTAACT
>Ga0209597_1000643_pt1 | contig 22934 bp, 14 predicted proteins | sample M_140625_MF_Meta_FD_187316 | JGI IMG/M metagenome (GOLD analysis project Ga0209597, IMG submission 187316) | Freshwater microbial communities from Lake Montjoie, Canada to study carbon cycling - M_140625_MF_MetaG (SPAdes) (version 2) | ecosystem: Environmental > Aquatic > Freshwater > Lake... | reverse complement strand
TGCCGCCCCTGCTCCGGCTGCTGCCCCCGCGACCACGGATGCAGCGGCTGTTTCTGAGGATGATGTTGGTGCGCAGCTCACGGCGCAGCTCAACACTCTCTATGAGCAGTTGGCTGCCCAGAAGGCGGCCTTTGCCGCGACGGCGGCTGGGCTCAAGGTCATTGAGAAGTTGGCCGCTCGTCTTATCAAGAAGGCGGGTAAGAAGGGGAAGTCTAAGGCGAAGGCTGTCGACGGCGCCCCTGCCAAGCCCTGTGTCTTCACGGAGCCCACGACGGTCAGCGCTGAGCTCGGTGCCTTCCTTGGCCTCGCGAAGGGTGCGCTCATCTCCCGCTCCAATGTCACCTCTGGCATTGTCAACTATGCCAAGAGCCACAGCCTCATGAACAAGCAGGCGATCAACACGGATGCGCCTCTTCGTAAGCTTCTGGGCGTCACGGAGACGGATAACCTCACGATCCTCAACCTCCAGAAGTTCCTCTCGAAGCACTACGTCAAGGCGGCGCCCGTTGCGGCGTAAAGGCGGAACGCCGACTTGAAGGTCGTAGACCGACGAGCGTAGCACTTTAAAAGCTCTGCAACTTAGAAGGTCATAGAACTCCAATCGTTAGTTTTGGAGGAAGTAGGTGTGTCCGAGTGGTTAAGGAGACGGTCTTAAGATCCGTTGTGAAAACGCGTGGGTTCAATTCCCACCACCTACATGAGTATTCTTTTGGTAGGATAGGTAATTTTGGCTTACAGTAGGCCCCTTTGCAAATGCTGAGGGCGCCGATAGGCCCCTTAGCTCACTAGGTAGAGCATGTGGCTGTTAACCGCAAAGTAGTCGGATCGAAACCGACAGGGGCCGTTGCCCTAGAAAGGGCCGTACTAATCTATATTGTATAGATTTAGATTAGCATGGCTGTTTACTGCAAAGATGTCGACCTTCGAGAAAACCGACAGGGGCCGTTGCCCTAATGAGGGCCGTTGCCCTAATGAGGGCCGTTGCCCTCATGAGGGCCGTTGCCCTAATGAGCGCCCTACTAATCTGCATTTTATAGATTCAGATTAGCCAGGCTAATGTTAAAATATGTTATTTAAGTATAAAGATGGAACCAAACATTCCAATTGGGAACGGAAACGGAAATGTGAACAATCCATATGGGAACAATCAGAATGCGAACATCCCGATTATGAACATTAATGAGGACATTTTTCAGGAGAGTCGTCAATTACTTTTAGCTGTCCGGAATAATGATTTAGCCGCAGCGACTGCTGCAATAGATGCAGGGGCAGATGTGAATTATATGGAAGAGAATGTAACCCCTCTGATGGCAGCCTGTATTGGGAATAATACTGCCATGTTTGATTTACTAAGTAATAATGGTGTCAATATAAATTATGCAGATGAGCATGGTGAAACGGCACTTCATCTTGCTGTAAAGGAAAATGATGGCAATGATAGTCATCAAGAGATTATACTTCGTTTATTAAACTATGGGGCGACCGTAAATGCGGCGGATCAAGACGGAAATACAGCTCTACTGTTTGCCGCTGAGAGAAGCACTGTAGCAGTAGTTGAAATATTACTCGCTAATGGTGCAGATCGCCTTCATAGGAATAATGCAGGTGAATCTGCACTGGATCTTGCAGCCAACGATGCTATTCGGTTAGTTCTCCAACAAATCCCACCAATCCAGGATGGAGGTAGAAGAAAGACCCGTCACAGTCGCAGTCGCAGTCAAAAGAAAAAGCAGCAGTCAAGAAAGCAAAGGAAGCAAGGTCGCAAGACTAGACGTCGCGTTTAGATGTCTTCCACATTCACGGCCGGGGCACCCGCAGCTGATGCAATACGTAAAAATTCAGCGCGTTGAGCCGCTGTGCGTGTACGATTAAGTGCAGCCACAGCCGCAGCCCTGGCCTCTGCATTCGCACGGCGTGTAGAAGAGGAACGCCTCGCAAAAACGATGTTTGAAGAGCGAGACCTGTGGCTGGAGGAACGAGCGGCAGGTCGGGCCGCATTTGCCTGGGCTGCGGTCAGGACTGCTACAATCCTATGGGTCGCCACACCTACACGAAGACCCATATCCTCCACGACTACAGCCGTACCGCCATGAATGGCTGTAGAGACAGCCGGATTAAACCGCACACGGCCGCGCAGAGTAACCATCCCCCGTGTTGTTGCTAGAACGAAGCTCCCAGTGTTTAAGCGTACTGAAAACAGACCATCGCCAAAGGCCACAGTGCCGGGGTGAGTCGACCCGGGATCTGCCATGGCTACACCGCCTATGAGATGTGTCGGTAGCCCCGCCTTAACGGCTTCCACATAGGCCTCCCCGAGCTCTTCATTGTGGGCGATGGCGGCCTGTGCCACACGCCCCAACTTTTTAGTAGCACGATGGCTGGATTTACGGCCCCTTTCTCCGTGCGGCATTTCTATAAACTATACATATTATTATGACGGGGGTCAAAAGGTGACCCCATCGAGTCACTAGGTCACTAATACCATCTAACCTAAAATGGGCATTCGAGGGCTGTCGCGTTTCCTCAAACAACGCGCCCCATCCGCCTACACTGCAGTCTCTCCATCCCCTAAAATCGAACGATGGGGAATCGATTGTTCGTGCATCATGTATCGGGCCCGGGCCGCCTCTCTTCAACCCGCAACCGTCCTTGCCGGGCTCATTGTGAAACTTCGGGGCCTTGGAGTGGAACCCATTGTTATCTTTGATGGAAAGCCACCGGCTGTCAAGGCCACTACGCTCGAGGAGCGCAGAGCCCATCGGCAGACAATTCAAAAAGAAATCGATGGACTAGATCCAACAGTCGATTCGATCCAAATTACAAGTTTACAGCGTCAAATCCCCACAGTATCGGCTGCTGATAAGGATACTGTAAAACAAATGTTGTACGCTGCAGGTGTTCTCTTCTTAAATGCATCGGGAGAAGCGGATGACCTTCTGGCAGCCCTCTACAAAAAGGGCGACATTACAGCCGTTCTTTCTACTGATATGGATATGCTCCCACGCGGAATTGGCCGTCTAATTCTAACAGAGTCGGCGGATGCATCCACCCTTACGTGTATTCATTTAGATCGAATTCTACGTATTCTATCGATAACCTATGATCAATTTGTGGCAGCCTGTGTGTTGATGGGATCGGATTATTCAGAACGTTCGATGAATCCTCCTCAGGCCCTCCTAGCAGTATCCTCGGGCCGAACCCCTGTCGATATAACGGAGTCAAGTCGCTGCCTAAAGGGAGAGGGTGTGGAGATCGCATCGCTCATGGCGCCTTCTCAGGAAGAAAAGTGGCGGGCAGGGCCGCCTTCGACTGAGCCTGAAGCCCTTGCGGCTCTTGCAATAACACTTGGTTGGCCTCCGGGGTGGCTGACTACTTTACAGACAAAGTTGACTACCCCGGTATAAAAACTGGGTATGAATTACATGACATCATCCGGTGGTCTCTATCCTTCTGCTCTTCCTCTTGCAGCGCGGCTAGGGCGCTATCCTAGCTGGTCGGAGTATATGGCAGAGTTTGGCCATTCTCTTTACATCCCGGAGCAGCGACTTATCCAGGATCACAGCTATGATCGGAGTCGCGGCCGAATTGATGACTCGCTACCCATCTACTACGATGCCGGACCGTCCTATGAGAATGAGGAGGATGGCTGGATTGAGGTAACGCCAAAGCGTAACTTTACCAGCGGTGGAAAGCGCCGATTCAAGAAGAAGTCCAAGAAGGCTGAAAAGAAGGAGAAGGAAATGGAACAGCAGCAGAATTTCTTTGCGAAGACTGTATCCTTTTCTGGAAATGCCGATCTGCTAGATGCCTAAGGGCTACATGTCATACCCATCGGCAACTCCTTGTGTTCAGAGGCTGCCTGTTTTTTGGCCAAGTCGGTCAAACGGGGCCGCGCCTGAAGCCACCAAGAGAACCACTCACCCACAGAGACATTTTTCTGAAATACAGCATCTTCTACATGCTGCATAAGTACCCATTTAAGTACATAATATGCAAATATATTTGTATTTTCATCTTCAGTGGAATCATGAATTCGAGCCCACACCTGAGCTGCCTGTTTCTCTGAACAGACCAATTGATAGGCCCATGCTTCTTTTGCCCCCTTCAAAGTGGATGCAGAAGCAATAGACCACAACAACTCGGCGTAGAGTTCCGTGTAGGCCTCTCCTAGATGAGGCCACAGACGGCGGCCTAATGCAGCCTCAAACTGTTGCAGAACAGGGGCGACTAAATGACTATCCACATCTAACCCCAATGCATGAATACATTCATGGAGCATCACCTTATGAGCCTCTTCACGGCGATAGACATGGACCTCTGGAACCCCTGGGATAGCCCAGCCACCATTTACATGATCACGCCCCGGATCTTCTCCTGCAGGAACCGATCGCTGCCAGGGCTGATCCCACCAATACCAGGTAACGGGTCTCTTTGTTAGCCACTTCATAAGACGAAGACCCAGTCGCAGAGCCTCTTGTAATGCCTCTGGCATCCTATCCGATACAACATGAATGGTGTGGCCTGTTTCTGCATCTTGGACAGCCATATAGGTCGGATGTTGTAATGCTGTCATCCAGGTAGCTGTACGGCCACCGTCAAATGGATCAGATGATATCCGCCCCATCAGCTGTGCTTTATTAACTGGAATTGGCCGTATCATAGGGGCCCTGTTCAAGGCCCAGGTCGCACAAAGTTTCTCTTGAAAGAGTGGTAACATACCCTGCTCTTTCAATAGATTAATTTACATTACACAAGGGCTTCATAGACTGACATAATGATCATCTCCAACATAAGAGGAGTCCTATAGGAAGGAATCCATCGCGCCTTCGCGAGGACTTGCAATACAGCTCGGGCCTTTTTATCAGAAAGTGATCCAGAAACAGCAAGACGCACGGTGGCCCATGTTAGACCATTCACAAGTTCCGAACCAGTTGTCATGAGCCCCAATAAATCATACACTCTGGCTCGTATCCAGGCTACAGCTGCAAGAGTAGGGGGGCCCTCCTGAAGGGCTAGAACCATCTGCCGAAGCATTTCACTTATATAGGAATTAATGGTTGGCGGAGATGTAAGTTGCCCCACTTTTATTAATAAATCAGCACGATCGCGCCGCTCCTTTTCTTCTATAGCAGGTGCCGCAACCTTCCTATATACAAATCCATCAAGTAGCCCTAAAATAACGGAATTTACAGTACGTGCTGTAAGCCAAATCATCGCCGGGGCTCCGGAGCTCCACACTAATTCTTCCATACATGCACGGAGGCGCGTTGCAGCGGGAGGTGATAATCCATGCGCTCTGCGAAGTATCATTACTTTTCTCTGCCCTACACTAACATCCCGTGTAGAGAGCAGCAATGTCAATAATTCGGGCAAAATCTGCTTGTCCATCATGGACAAATCGGCTACGTCGACTTCCATGTGGGTTGGGAATTCCCAATATCGGGCCGAGTAATCGCCAATCAGCAGAGTTTGAAGGCGCGGCTCATAGCCGGTTGCACCTAGAGCCGCTCTTGCCGCTGTTAACTTACCAGATCCAGCAGGTCCCACCCACAGGATCGGATATATTGCATCCATTACTCAGAGTAGATAACCGTGTGCTTTAACTAGTAATCTTCCCCGCAACCAAATTACGTGTATTTTGAACGGTCACCACATTCATGGCGGTGGCACCAATGATTCCAGGAAGGAGAACCAGGAATATCATATGAGTGTTGATCCAGGTCAGTGCCATCGGATCTGTGGAACGACTATAATAGACCATGACGATAGCCCATAGAAGGAATGCAATACCGTAGGCCACACCTATAATAATGGATATTCCTGTAACAGCTTGTACAGAATCTAGGGGGATTAATGCAGCAAATGTTGTTGCGACAAGTGCTGAAGCTATAATAATAACAACTCCGTATAATGCAATCACACCCGATGTAAGTGCCATTCTCTATCGTAGATGATTAGTTTTTGTAGGATGATAAGATCCTCCTACATGTACCGGAAAGATAACTTCCTGTGTCTGCACCCCAATCAAAAAGAAGATCAATGCAATCAACAACCAAAGGGGGAATGTCCATGACCAAAGGGATCCAAGATCTAGATCCATTCCTTACCGGTACCCACTAAAAAATATCTGCAGTAAATAAGGGGAGCATGTCCAAGAAAGATGCAAACTTATATCAATGTAATCCGGCTACACTAAAGGCTACGAAGACCACATGTTTGCCAGAGGATATGATGATCAGACTCCGCGATGCCTGGAATGAGCGGTTTCCCGATCATAAAATACCTAAAAATATTAAGAAAAAAGATACATTATGGGCAGCGCTTCGGACCCGTATGCAAAATCAATATACATGCTCCACAGAGTATTGTGCAATTCAGAAGCTCGGAGAATCTTCTGATAAATCCGCCGGAAGCAAATTTTTTCGACCTACAAAACCGGTTGGCTGGGCGGCTGATCCGGATGATTGGCACGATACATTGAGTATAGCACAAGTGATGGAACAGTATGAACCAGCCTTTCCGGAATTTGAATTTATTGGACCTGTCCCTATTGATTTTGATGAAGTACTGCCAGGAAATTGGGGGCAGTGTGTTGTGGATGAGCTGTGTAAGATTGATCTGGCAGACTTAAAGAAGAATGGTAAAACATCTGTTGGGATTGTATTTAATCTAGATCCGCACGATCGACCCGGTTCCCACTGGGTCTGTGCCTATATCGATCTCGCGAAGATGAAGGCCTATTACTACGATAGTTACGGATATGAGCCTTGTCCTCAGATTCGGAGGTTGCTACGTCGGTGTAAAGAGCAGGGATGCATCGATGTTACCTGGAATGATCTTCGTCATCAACAGAAAAAATCTGAATGCGGGACCTATTGCATGTTTGTTATTATATCATTGTTGAAGGGCCGACGTTTCTCTGATATATGCCGGAATCGTGTGGATGATGATACAATGCTGTCTTTCCGCGATTTACTCTATGCGACTGAGAAAATTAGCCCACGTGCTTTACACAATCTGAACCGGCTATTCGATTTATAGTCGGGAAGGTTGAAATCGCATGATGGAAACCGCCGCCTTCAGTAATGGAGACAGGGACATTCCAGTCTATGTTAGCTTCCTTGCGCCAGGCATTCACAGCACGGCTGCCGCAAGGACTTTCTGACTCAGCAGATATAAGACTGCAGCGAACATTACATCATTATATTCGAGAAATTCTGAGAGTACAGGGAACAATGAATGAACAGGAAATCCTCCGGGAGTCTTTCTCGTCTATGGCACAGTGGTTTCGCCGGAATACTGATCATTTAGTCCCAGAACTATCTACATCTAGAGCCTCAGTATCCTACGTAGTGGAGGAGTCACAGGGACCATCACAGGTTCCGTTACAGCCAGCGGTACAACAAAAGGATTTCCTGCAGAAACAGGAAAATGTTGTAAAGTATCGTGAAACCGAATATAATCTGGTAATAAATTCCAAAGATCGCGACTGGGTCAATAGTAAGGATCAGAATCGCTACAATTTTTCTGTCCAGCTCGGCGGTACACGCCCCCAGGGTGTGCAACTCAAGACCACGCTGACCCATCAGTTCCGAAACATTGTCCGTATCGAATTCATAAAGGCTGTTATCCCGGTGGAAGGTCTGGATGTAGTTACCTTACAGTCGTGTGAAGCGAGTGGCAATTTGATCATTTCAACTCCATCATCCGACCAAGCCTTTTACTCGGCTCTGGCACTGCCTTATGTACAAGTTATGATGGATGAAATTGTCGGCAACAACTATGGTACAAATGATTCAATTGACAGATCCCTGGCCATTTGTCAATATGATGCGGCTTGGCGCTCTGAGGTGGTCTCCGTGGGCACTCTCACGAATCGTGGCTATACGCTGTTTTTCCCGAAGTTTATGAAGGCACAGCGTGTCTATGCCCCGGCCCCGTTGGCCTCTCTGCAGCAGATGTCTTTTCAGATTCTCGCACCCGAAAATCAACTCTTATCAAAGAGCTCCGATGCCGCTGCCCTTCAAACAATAGTCTTTAGTAGTCAGCTCGATCCATCCTCCAATTCTTGCTATGCCCGAGATCTGAGTAGTGATTATCTCTTTTTGAATACTACTTCGTGGTTTTCTCTGTGGGCATTCAGTCAAATTGACAAGATACAACTTGCAGGATTAAATATCGGTTCCTCTCCAACGGCCATCGATTTAGTCAGATGGATTCAGCGGGAAGAGGGTCATGTAGTAGTCGGAATTGGCCATACCCAGCGTGATGCATCTTATAATACCGTTGATGATGGACCGAACGAATGTGGCTATGCTAATTGGATTATTATTCGTAATCGCTTCTATGATCCCAGCACATCCGGTGCCTGTTTTCGTGAATATTTTGGGTCGCCGACAGAGGAAACGGATCTTGTACCCGCGACTGTCACCGGCTGTGCAGTCCTCAATCTAAGTCGACAGGTCCAACTGGTAATGCGAATCATAACACGTGACCTTGATCCCACGAGTAGTTTGCGCCCCGATAATATTTAGAACATTTAGAGGCTGACAATGACAGCATGGTTAATCATCGGATTCGGGATACTTATCTTAATCCTGCTGTTAGTTACACCGACCGCCGTGCGCGAGGGCTTTCTGACGGTGGATCCTGGGACTCTAGCAGCCCAACGCCAACTGTTGCAATTTGAGGGTGAGCGGCGCTATAATTCTTTAGCCCGAGTACAATCCCCGCTCAATAACATTAATGCCTCCGATGTTCAGGCTGCTCTTCAGACTGCCAGTCCATCGGGAACAACTATGACAGATTCTCTCCTGACGTTACTGGGAACCTCCGGGCGTCTAGGAGCAGCCGATGATGGATCTAACAAGAGAGGGGCTGGTGTAGAGCAAACGGGTATGGTACAGGAAAAGATCAATTTCTGTGAATCATTACCGGTCAATTGTAATCTCTTAGATGATCCCCGAGCTGCTGAGTGCGGAATGTGCCATCGCGATGGTACAGATAGCCAGGGGCGGCCGCATCGCGGCGGTCTCTATATTTCTAGCGATGATCAGTATCGTGCCAACGAAAATGCCGTAGCGGCCGGAGGAGCGGCCCAGTATCAGCCGACGATTGGAACCTGTCGACCGAATAACTTTACCCTAATGAATGAGAACTGCACGGCCCGAGAACTTCAGATGCAGTGTCAGCAAACTTCTGCGCTGGATGGAAATTGCGCCCAGTGCTATGGATCCTCTCCAGCAGGAGCGACGGGCCTTCTCTATGTGGGGCCGGTTCGGTCCTACAATGCTATCCTGTGGCTCAGTCATCCGGGTGCCCATTCAGTTGGAGGAGCTGGAACAACGATTACTTATTCAAATGGCTATAAAGTGAATGTAGCCCCCAGCCCCAATCATCTCCTTGCTCCTACGCCTGTCCCCATTGTAGTAACAGAAGGTGATACACTAACCATTGTTGTATATGGGATTCCTATGATCTGGTGCGCCTGGCTCTCCAGCCCTGACGGCAATCGCACCGTGAGTATTGACATAGGGGAACAGAGTATTAGTCCAACTGATAGTATGATGATCCTGGGCGACAAGAGGGCTCCTAAGGTGCTCCAAGCTGTACAAGCGCTCGATAATGCAAATGCCTGGCCCTCCTTTCAGAATCAGATCCCCAATTCGGTTATGATGTATGGCCGCCGCCCTGATATTATCCCTCCTATGGTGATATCAGCAAACTATGGTCCCAATAGCCAGAATACGGTGGATGTAACAGGCCTAGTTCAACAGACGGCGAGTACAGGGAACTCAATCAATATTACACCAGGAACTTTACAGGTCTCAAGCCCTATCTCGGGTTTACCCAATTATCTTACGATTATTACCGATACCGGTTATGAAATTGTCCAGATAGACGGTACTACAGTTGGCTCTCAGTATATCAATAATTCTATGCAGATGATCTTTCAGGTACCTGCAACTCTGATTGATCCTGTCTTTGCCGATGATAAGATTGATTGCCCTTCTGGTCCGCTGGTGACAACATCCATAGGAGCGGGGCTCATGGGCTCCCACTCTTGCTATAAGCCGGATGGCAGCTTTAATCCTTCTATCTTCTGTATGCAAGAGCTCTTCGGTTCGGCAGGAGGGACCCCTGCGGGGAAGGGCTATCCTGGTACGGCGGCCGCTGCAGCGGCTCTTGTGCAGAATGATCCCACAACAGGCAAACCCTCCCTCGATGCCACTATGACCTATCTCAACAATCAATCCCAGATAGCTCTTTACGGCACAGATATGAACAATGCGGCAGTTGATTTCCCTACACTGAAGGCAGCTAGTATGCTACTGTTTGGCTACGCTCCGGCCAATCCCTGCGATGTGCCCGAAGCCTCCACCGGTCCTCAGTCTCCCGAATGCCTTGCCTATCTCTGGGCCTCCTCTGGCTGCAGCCCCGCAGGGCAGCTGTCACCGATGGATGCCAACGGGAATATCAATCAAGGCAATGTGAACAGGGCAAATGCATTCGGATCTTCCGCGGCCGTGCAACAACAGTATCAGGAAGTCTATAATGCAGCCACACAGTCCACTGATTATGATGTGCAGGATCAGTTCTCTCTTCTCTGTTTCAACACCTCTGTAAAACAGCAGGTTGTGCAGGGTGCAAGTGCGCCCGAAGTCTTCCAGGTTCAGGCTCCAACAGGAGGCTATCAAGTGGCGCAGGGGGATGCAGCGTCTACCTGTGCTATCTTTGGGGCGCAAGTGGCAACTACGGCCCAACTAACACAGGCCAACCAGGAGGGAGCCGAATGGTGTGCAACAGGATGGGTCAGTGATTCCAATAATGCCCAATATCCAATCACATCCCTTGCCAATGTGGGAGGATGCGGAAATGGCTCCATGGGAGTTATGCAATGGACACCGCCCAGTAATACTGCCAATGTGAATTGCTACGGTATCAAGCCGGTGGCGGGAACGGAGAATGTCTTGCCCTTCAATTCCCAACAGTGGTCGGTGCAAATCCTTCCAGGCCAGTTGTATAGTTCGGGGGCTCAAAATCCTGGGTTCCCATCTACATAGAGTCATTAACTGTCCACCTATCAAGGTCGCTTCCTTTGCTAGAAATAAGCGACCATGAGTAGAGGGTTCCATGTCTGGTTTTGATAAGGACCAACGATCCTATTATTTAAATGAACTGAATCGATCCCTGCCTTCTTCTGCAATGGTAGATCATCTGGCGCTCGAACGGGCTCTCCAAGTGAATGACACGATGCTTCCCGCCTCCGGTACACGTCCCGGTGAGACTGCAACCCTACTGTCGGCCTATGGAATGAATAGCGCTGCATTGCAGAAAGATACGGCCTGTCGTGCTCTGCTCTCTCCCACTGGTATGCGAACTCCTAGTGACCGCACGGGCTGCGGCTGGTGGTTTGTGCCCAATCCCTCTCAGGCCTCTACAGCCGCGCATGGTACCAAACACGGAGCGATGTCCCCTACTCTTGATTCCACAAACGGGTCTGGTCGCTGGATTTGGGATCCTCAGGAGGCTGCTCAAGCCGAAGGTCTGAAACAGGCTGCGCGGATTCAAGCCTGTCCTGATATTCAATACACTAAATATCCTAATATTGGCTGGTGTCCCGGCACCAACATGGCGCTAGTCACAGATGGCAATGGTAATCCAGCCTATCCCCAGGCGGCAGGAGGTGATTGTCCCGGTGGTGGGATCGTGACGACCGCTGCCAACTGTCCTCCACCTCCGCCTCCTCCTGGATCTGCTGGTGGATCTGGCTCCTTCTCACCCCAAACGATACCCGGAAGCATAACAGGTGAATGCAGTACCAATCCTTTATCAAACGCCTGTTATCAGGCTATTTTGCCCTACGCGGGTTGCAGTCCCAATGGAGCTCTTGGTCTGGCTCTTTCTTCGGGTAGTTATCCAGGTCAGTTTCAGCCCTTTAATGATGTCAATGCCGTCATGATGCAGCGCGGATTCTCGCTTGACTCCAATGTGGTCAATAATGGAAATACAACGCTGCAGACCGCCTTTGATAATTTTTTTGAATTAGGGATTGAATCAGCAGGTGGCAATCGCGCGGCTCAGAATGCTTGTTTAGATGCTACTATTGATTATTGTCCTGGACCCTCGGATACACAGACTGCAAATACTCCTTTCCCCATGAGTTGCATCCGAAAGGCCGGAATAGCCCAAGGCTATCCTGCAAACTCTCCGATCCTTGCGGATAACAGTGCCTCTTACTGGGCCCAAATTCAATACTATCCGACCTGGCAAAACGTGCTGGACGGCCTGGCCTTTTGGATGGATGATGCACGGAAACAGGGGGTGAATGGCCTGTGGGATGTGTTTGGTATTGCAGTCAATGTTCCGCCTCTGCCCTACTTAGCGATTGGCACCCAGTTTACGTTACGCCCGGTTGCATCGATTGCAAATGTAATTAGCTGGGGTGGATCGCAAGGCCCTGTCGTTACACGTGCTCCCGATAATGTTGCCGCGGCTATCGCCAATGCATCAGCCGGTAATATGCAGGGTGGCAACCGTTTGTTGTACTCAACAGCTCTTGCGACCATTAGCATTTGGGTTGTTGTACCCGCAAATAATCAAGTGCAAAACTACGTGAGTATTCAACCCTTTAACTATGCTGGATCCGGTGGAATCTTCCTCCGTCATTCCAATTTTCAGCTGTGGGCTCAGCAGAACCCTGGTGGCGATGAACAATTTAACAGTGATACATCCTTCCAAATTATAAATCAGGGAGAGGGGCAGATTTCGTTTCAATCCTACAATTATCCTGATCATTCCCTCACATGGACAGGGGATGGAGGGGCGCAGTTATCCCTTGCCCCAACATCCTCTGCTTCACTTTTTATACCCATTGCGCCGCTGTAAATTGGCAAAATTAATTTAGTAGATCAAATGATAATAAATCATTCGCTCTAGTGATTATTCATCACCCTCCGCCTCTGCTGCAGCGGCTGCAGTGGCAGCTCCTGCTCCCTTCCCTACTCCTGCTATATCTTTATATGCAGGATCTCCTGCGGAAACCAACCCCGTTGCAGATGCAGTGGCCATGGAACTCTGTAATTCCTTGACAGTGGAAGCCCTGTAGACTGCTGTCATCGGTGAATTTTGTACATCTACTTTCCAATTAGGATGATAGGCAAAGGTTGGCCCACCACTGGCAGGATACTTTACACACTGTGTCACTGCTCCGTGCTCATGGAAATGGAGCTCACAATCGATGGCGGCCGACTGTGTTATTTCAAAGAGTCCATCCGCTAATTTCTGTTTAGTTATTGCAATATCTAAAATCTTTTCATCGGTTGTCTTACCAATATCGGCCATCATAACCTGTCGGGCCTTTGTTGCCTTTTGCTCCTCTGTAAAGACTGACACATAGGTAAATATATCGACAACACGATCATCCCATGGGAGATTCATATGGGAGCAGAGACGGATGGCACGTCCAATCACTTGTTGGATTCGAACATTATTCCAATAGGGTTCCATCAAGTGCACCTGACGTGTATTCAACATGGAGATACCTTCCGCACCGCTCTGAGTAATCATAAAGGCGCGGCAGACACGCCCGTCACGATTATCGGGTGCCCCTGCCAATAACTGCTGACATTGAGTCTTCAATAGCGGGGGCAGATTGACAAGATCCGCATTGTAGAGTTGCAAGAGGAGGCGACGCTTATCCAGCTCCTGATCACCGGTATACATGATATAGCGAGGGCGACCCTCTGTCGATGGGCCAAGGAGAGCGGGGGGGATCCCCCACTGGCCATCTCCTGTCTTTTGAAGTTCAATGGGTAGCCATCCTTCAGCCGATGCACGAAGGGCGGCAGCAAAAATACCGAGACCTTCAAGACTCTTAAAGTTACTGTAGACCAACACGGGTCCGGGTGATGCCCTGATATTTTCGATCATGGCCACGTACTTGGCGGAATATTCAGGTAGACCACGATTGAGGAACTGCTCTGCATTCGCTTCGAGACCACTCATGAGGGTACCGACAATGCGTGAAAGTTCTGCGGAGAGAGCGGGTTCGACGGCTTCGGCTGGTTCTTCGAGATCTGCATCTTCAGGTGCAGCCACGTCACCTTCACCCTCTTCTACAGCAGCAGCAGCGGCAGTGGCAGGTCGGCGAGTGCCTCGCGCATCAAGGAAGTCCCCCCTATCTACTGCAATTGTTCGTGGCTTATCTATTCCTAAAATCTGTGTCCGTTGTTTATCAGATATCTTCGGTCGCGGCACTTCGGTTGGGAAGACATAGTTACAGGCAGCGCGACTGGCTGATTTAAACCCTGTATTAGGGCTCTTTGTCGCCTGGGTATATAGATCCATCTCCTTGCGGGTCATAGCACGTCCGACCGCTTTGGCAGGTGCCGCTCCATATTCCTCTTCGCCACCCCCTGCAGCTTTTTTCTCCTTATCTATCTCTTCCTCACGAACCTCTATATATCCTGCAAACATATGGTCGGACATCGGGACTCGGATCAGTTCATTGCGACCAACGCGCGGCATTAATTCCTCAGAGCCACCCTTATAGTAGGAAACAAGGCCTGAGATACGCGCCTTCAGCACATCAGGATATAGAATATTAAGTGACATAGGATCTACAAAATGTGAAACAAATACATCGGGTTTTTCAGGCAAAAGAGGTAATGTGCGGATACGAAACTGAGGCGTTTGGCTCAACATGGAGACTGTGCTGCGTTCTGCTTCGAATCGTGTACGGGCTCGTTCGACCTTTTTCTTGGCAATAACGGAGGCCGCAACAGCAGCAGGAACTGCGGTAGCCTCTGCACCCTCTTCAACCCCTTCAACCCCTTCGCTACCCTCACCGCCTTCCTCTGCAACTGCAATAGCAGCAGCCCCTTCACCTTCCCCTGCAACTGCATTGGCACCCGCCTCTTCAACCTCTTCTGCTGCAGCTACAGCAGACACAGGCAGTGTCTTTGCTGTAGATGCATCCAGTGCTGCTCTGGCCGTTGTAACAACCTCCGCCGAAGCTATCGACCCCCCCACCGCTAAAAACTTATTCTCCTCCATCTGCTGTAAAAGCGAAACAGCCCAGCGATCCATATTTCTTTCCCTAGAGGCCTGTACCGGTACAGCTTCTGCCCCTTCCACACGGACAAATCCGCGAGTAGAATAATCCTCCCCTACTACCTTCTTAAAGCCATAGGGAACCGGTGTAACACTCAATATAATTTCCTTTGTCTCATTTTCTTCAATTGCACAGAAATCAATTTCGGGGTGCGCCTTGGCCCACTGCATGAGTTTAGATGAAATGGCTGGAGAGCGATCCATCGATTTAAGGGAAATCTCTAACACACGAATCTCACCGCCTATCATATTCATGAGCACCGCTAGTTCCTGTGCATAGTTAATCATCGGTGTAGCCGACAGTGCCATAAATTTGCATCCTACCGCATTCTGAAGGAGACGATACAGCGCATAGCCACGGGGGTAACGAAAGCCGAGCCGTTCACGGCCCAGACGCTGTGTCCACGTAAATTCTCGTGGCTCAATTTCCTCAATAACTGCATGGGTCGGGCGACTTCCAAGTTTCGTACCGTTTACAGTACGAACTAAGTTGTGAATTTCATCGATAATCACGACTGAATCATCAAAGAGTGCCTTGCCTTCACGGAAACTAGACATGGCTAGACGCGATAGTGAATCCGGTGTAATACCGTTGTAGTGAATAAACCGGAAGCGGTGGTGCATGTGTTCATCCTGTTGCTGGAGAATAGCCTTCTTACTTTCGGCGGAGAGAGTCTCCCAATTTACTGGTTTTGCAGGATTGGGGACCCAACCACCCCGCTGTTTCTGGATCGTCTCCGTCGAAAGACCAAGAATGTCACGCAGCCAAATAAACTCCAGTGTTTTGGTATTGGAAGGATCTGCAACTGCTAGGAAGGCCCAGTGATTCTGAATATTAAGTGGAAAGAACCCACATTTTCCCAACTCTTTCTTAAAATTTGGACTCAATGTTGCGGGGGTCAAAATATAAATGGTCTTGGTGCCGCCATAGTGAAGCGCTTCGGCCGCAGCGATAGAGGTACAGGTTTTGCCTGTTCCGAGACCGTGATAGACCAAAAGGCCACGATAGGGGGAAACCTTTGCCATATAATCACGAACGAGCTTCTGATAATAGAATGTTTCTAATTTATCGGGTCTTTCCTTACAAGCATTACGATTAAATACCTTGGGCTCCCTTGTAAAAGCATCACTGCGCTCCCGTTTAATCCGTGTTAGAGTGGGTGAATAAGGAAGGTAGGTTTCTACAATAAAGCGACGAAAGGAGGGGGCTGTAATGGGTCGAAAAACGGTTCCTTCGGGCTTAATCCCAATAGGGTCAGCCTGAATAATGGCCTTCACAGAGGTTGCTTCATCACGTCGAAAGGCCTTATTATCTAGGGTGGGGCCGGGACCTGTAGCAGGAGCTGCAGCAGTAGCAGGAGGGCGCTCAGCAGCTGTTTCTTCAACAACTAGCTCAACCTCCTCTCCACCCTTACTCTCTGTAACTCCTGCACTTGTCTCTGCAACTATCCTTGATCTAGGAGCTGGTGGAGGTCGAGGAGGATCTCTTGCGGAGGTAGGCGCATATGGTCTAGGTGGATCTCTTGCAGATGTGGGTGCAGGAGGATCTCTTGCGGAGGTAGGTGCATCTTGAGCTGATGCTTCTGCAGCTGGTTTTTTGCGCACAAGCGGCGCTAATGTCTGATTCCTAGCTTCTTGTGCAGGAACAGCAACAACAGGAGCTGCCGCTGCGACTGCAGCAGTTGGTGCAGAGGTAAGAGCTGACTCCGCCTTTTTAATCACAACACCTCCAAACTTTGGCTTTGCCACACCAAAGGAAGGCTTCGGACCTGTGGCCTTCATCTACTAAGGATCATGGAATCTGTCCCAGCGCAACAAGCGCAAGCCGGGATGCTTCCTGCTCAGCCTCTTTCTTGTTCCGAGCCACTGCCGTCGTCAGTACCTTTCCATCGGGCAACAAGACTCCCATTGTAAAGGTCCTACTATGGAGAGGACCTTCGGTACTTACTTCCTTGTATCGCGGAGGCTGATGGTAAGTTGCCTGGAAAAAGCGAAGCAGCTGATCCTTATAGTTGGTGTTCGTCGCAATAAGTTCCCCAAAATCGACATAGGTTTCCAGGATATCAATCACCCACTGTTGTACATGCCAGAAAGCTGTCTTTGGATCAGTTGCTGCACGATCCCTGTACATGGCGGCGATCCAGGCCTCTAACATGGAGCCTAGCATTCGATGGTTTGTACGCCCTCCACAAACCTCTTCCATGTGTCGACTAATAATAATCCAGGGGGCCATGCCAAGTTTTAAGGCAAGGGTTCCCAAGTGTTCGTTATTTACAAGTTCTGAACGCAGCGAAGTCCAAAATCCTTCTCCTTCGCCTGGATAACGGCGTTCCAAATAATCACCTACAATAGCATCCAGAATACCGTCGCCCACGTATTCGAGATGTTCGTTGTCCGCTGCCTTCAAGGGCATACAATCGGATGGCCGGGGCACAACAATCTGTCCTTCGTGTTTGTGCTCCTCCCGCGCTACAAAGGATTTATGCACACACGCTTGGCGGAATAGATCCACGCGTTTGGGCATGTACTTGGCAATTCTGGCAAGTTCTGCATCGGGAATATCCCGGTTGCTCGAATTCCAGGGATTGTATACTTTGAGTTCGGCAGCCATTCTACTCTATATAATCCCGGCTATGTTTAGACTGCGGGTCTAAAATAAAAGAATTCTATAGAAGCAATGGCGGCCGCTGCCATAAATTTACCGGTAGTTGCCGCAGGTGACGAAGCAGCCAGGAATATGCCACCGGCTCCTGCTGCTGCTGCTGCAGTCCCTGGAGCACAACAGTGTACAAAACCGGCAGACCCAGGCTTAGCTATTGGAGGTCGTCAGGAATTAGCGATTCGACGTTTCACACAATACTGTTCTAATCCTACAAGATGGGGTGTGCTTTTATTTCATAAAGTGGGGACAGGGAAAACTATGGTTTCACTATTAATAGCGCTGCATTCTATTACAGATCTATCTTTACCCGAAAATAATACCCAGATAGTTATTGTAGCCCCCACTGGTTTATATAAAAATTTTACAGATGACTTGTGTAAAATGGAAAATCATCGTCAGTATATAAATAAACTTATTTCCTATCCTATAAATGATTTAGTCGCCGATGTAATGAATAAAAATATTCGTATCGATTTTACTAATAAAATTGTAATTATCGATGAAGCTCACAGATTACTTCTCAAAAATATTGCAGATTCGCTTGAAGCAGGGGCCATTACATCATTTCACCCTATGATTCAAGATATTTATTTCAAAAATAAAATTGCAGCGGCTCAACGATGTATTATTATGACAGGTACCCCTATTCAGAAAGACCTTTCAGATGTATGTAAATTATTAAATTTTGTTTCAAAAACAAATGAATTCACGCGGGAAACGTATGCACCTATTAAAATATCACAGGCCTCACATCGATGGGCACGTGCATATCTAGCCAATGCCTATGCGAATCCTTCTATTATTTTAGAGTGGGTTATAAAACCGGCTGTGTTTGCAGGAGGGGCTTTGCTAACCGCTATGCAACCCTCTGCGGTGCCTCCTGCTGAAGCAGAAACAACTGTAATTACGACTACAAATGTTATAATAGCAACAAATATCCTGATAGCAGCAGGGACTATGGCGTATGTCAGCTATACGGGGAGCAAGGCTCTTGCAGCTGTTGAACGCGATAAAATAAAAACTTGGCGTGTTCAAAAGGGAGGATCCTTAGGTGGGGCCGTTAGTTTTATTTCGGACTTTTTAGGGCTGCCTGTTTCACCCCCAGTAGCTCTTCAGTTGTGTTTACACCCATGGATTTCACACAATCAAGAAAGGATTGAAGAATTAACAGAAAATGTATGGGATGCTGAATATCTTGCAGAACATGCCTCTGAGTTTACATCTGTCTATGATCCAGATATTGATCAAGAATTAACGCCAGGATTTTCCCCAGATTTTATGGATACGTATGATGCAGATTCAACTTCCCTAGGGAGAATGATACAGCCAGTTGATAGTCGTTTTGGATTCCCTGAACAGATCGATCAAGTCTATGCAATAGAATATGACGAATATCAAATAAAAATATTAAATGAAATGTATAGTGGCGATTTACCCCTCACTATAAAAAGGATTCTATATTTGGAAGAATATAATCCTCCTATCGCCAATAATAAGGCTAGTTTTGGGAGTATTCGAAAATATGCGAGAATGATTGGAAATTTTTCACCCCATCTTGAACAATATTACGTAGTAAAAAATCGGGACTCGACTCGATACATTGTATTAGATCGTGGTAGCGGTACCCAACTTACTGCCGAAGAAATACGAAGACCGATTCCCTATACTCGTATGTATCAAGAGGAAACTGCCGCATCGGCAGCGGCTGCAGCAAGGGACGAACTACTATTCGCCGAAGGGGCTGCCGCCGCCGCGGCAGCGGCACCGGCCTTGGCAGCGGCCGTGTCAGTAGCGTCGGCTTTGGTATCAGCTGCAACTGCGCCTCCACGGGCACCACCACGGGCACCAGCACGAGCAGCAGGGCCAAAATTGTTATTCGACTGTCCTAAATTCTCAAATTTATTGAATAAATTACTAGCTATGAGAAGAACAGGAACTGTACCAGTTGCAAGAGAACCAGCAGCGGTCGCTGGTGGTGACCCCCTATTTGAACGCCATGCCCATTTATATAATACTGAGCAATACTTGCCCCTTGTTTATAGCTATACAGAGGATTATGGATTAGCCCTATTTGCTGCATTTTTAGAAGCAAATGGTTATTCCTATATCCTATTACATCCTAGTCAGGCAGATACAGAGGCCACAATGTTTACGGCTGCAAAAAGTACCTACCCCCCCATGGGTGCAGAGCTGGATCCCGCAAATAATATCCTCTGTGTACTAATTCATCCAACTATGACGGAAGGATTTAACTTTACCCGTAATCCAGCACTCTTTTGTTTAGAGCCCTGCAATACGTTTGGTGATTCTGAGCAGGTCTATGGCAGAATTTTCAGGCGCTACAATAATAGCGATGATATTCTCAGTATCAGGCATACGCAAGATCCGACTGTGCAACCCCCTGATCGTTATCCACCTCCCCCCAATCAGCCCAGAGTGTATCCAGCTGAACCTTTGCCCTATCCCCAACAGCCAAAGAAATTAATAGGGCTCTATGTCTGTATAACCCGTAATGATTCTATTCAACTGTATAAGAATTTTAAAAGAGCCGCAAATAAATTACAAAAAACTGAAGTATTATTTACAGTACCTGATATGAAAGATTTATTGTTTGGTTTGCGGTTTGAAAGTCCAGACTTTTTTGGATTTAGAAGGCTTCAGCGGGAAAGAAACTATTTGAAGATGTTTGAAGAAAATGTGTATGGCGGCACTGCTGGAGATTTAGTGGAATCACATGCTTGTCATATCGAAAATAGAACCGCTGTTGGCCTTCCATATGTAGAAAACTTATTGGATGGACGCGGGATGGTGGCGCCGCGGCCAAGATATACACGAACCACAGGACCGTATCAATTAGTTAGGAATCCTGAAGCACCGGCTCCAATCCTTTCTCCAACTGTACTCCCCCAACATACAATTCTTAGAAGAAGAAATGAGTTACCGGCCATAGTTCATCGTGATGGACGAACATTTATCCCTGTTGAAACACTTTTTCCTCAGGGTGCAGGTGGCGTTGATAGAGGATATATTCATAATACTTTGATTGAAGAAAATCCTTTTACTGGTAATATCATGGTGCGGACGACAGCGCCTTACAGGTTACGGCTGTATCCTGCTGGGAATGGTCCTGATCCAGATAGGACATCTCCTTCTGAAATTGAACTATCGAGCGGTACAATTCTCAAAAAAATTATCGAGCAACCTTCTATTGTGAGTAATGGAGTTACATATGATCCCGTTATCACACTTCATCCAATAGAGGGTTTACATAATGAGGCAGTAGATGGCGGATATATTGATAGACGACTTATCGTAGCAATCCCCTCTTCTGAAGTGGGACCTATGGCTACGGACCCCATATTAACAACAGCTTTACGTAAATATGCAGATAGTCGAGTAAGTACAAGAAAAGCTGGGGCGCTGGTAGTACCAGATGAAGCTCCAGGAGCGGCTGCAGCGGCCAGTGCCGCCTTAATTCCTCAAGGTGGTAGTCGCCTTCGCCTTCGCCGAATCACTCGCAAAAGGAATAGTAAAAAATAATAGTGCAAAATATATCTATGGAGAATTTCTAAATGAGATTCTCCATATATATGCGTGATTCGGGCTTATTTTCCTTTTCCTTCAGTGTCTAATTGTTTAATGAGAGCCATTCGCTCATTTATATGAGTCACCTGTGCTTCAAGCTCTGAAATAGCGGTATATCCAGCAAGGATTCGATGAACAAGAACATCGGCATATCGACGAAGCGGAGATGTAAAATGAATATAGAGACCCATATCTGGATGAGGCTTTGCTTCAAGTGAATATTTGCCAGATCCAATAAGAAATGGAACTCTGAGGAATTTTTCCTCAAGATAAGCTGCCACTTTTTTGTTGGCTCTTTCCATTGCCACAGCAACAACTTTATAGGCAATATCCTCGCGTGGTTGTAGGTTCTGCTGGGCTATTGGAAGTAAATATCGGACTATAGGGGCTAAGCAGGAAGAAGCGACAGATCCGAGACTGAGGGAAGATGCTGCTGTTGCTCTAGGGATAGCAGAACTACTACCGCCACCACCAGCCCCCCCACTTGCTGCAGCAGCACCGCCACCACCATCAATTGCAGCCCGTAAATCTGTATAACTTAATCTAGCTTTTACACGGATCAGTGATTTAAATATTTCACAGGGCTCAGCTCCGCCTCCAAATCGTAGTTTTACAGTAATAGCTGTTCGCACAACTCCTCGTACTAGACTTAACCGCCTAACGGTATCTGCATCCAATAAATGTTCAATATGACCAGGCAAGTACATAGAACTGCAGTATTCTTGCTGTCGCTGCATCAGTTCGCGTGATAAATCTTCATGCGCAATATCCACAATGTGTACATAAAGCATAACCCCTGCCGCAGTTTCTTCAATTGAAATAGCATCATCTAGATCCTCGGAAGATTCATCATCAATTGTACATGTACTAGGAAGATGAGTTAGATCAACCCATCCTGGTGTGCTATAGTACCCCGCGCGTTTTTCGCCAAGGAGTTTCAATGGACCCATGGGTGTACGATATTCGGAAAGTATTCTATCCATCTTCGCCCTCGGATCTTCATATTTAGAAGCCGCCGCTGCAGCCGCTGCAGCACCAGCTGCTGCAGCTATCCTAGCACTTGACCCCCATTCCGATCCCAACCCCAATCCCGATCCCGAAGCCGGTACTGCAGCTGCAGCACCACCCACAACACTCGCCGCCACCATGGCATTAGATGCTACTGTTAACTTCTCTACGTCAGCAGCATCTGCATCATCGAGCAGATCATATAAAAATGCATTTGTTGCATCAAATTCTGTTCCATAACGATTATAGAAACTAACCCTCGTTTCAGGCCCCGTACTGATTGATTTAAATTGTATAGTATCACACTGTATAATATGTTTAGGAGGAGTAGTAAATCCTATTACTACATTTTGTCCTGTCTTTACAACTAATATATAACATAGTTCATCGGGATTAATTGTAGGATACTTTTTTTTCAATAAAAAGGGAACAAAAGACGACATAGATTTTAGTGAACTCCGCGGCTTTCCTTTTTGCGTATAAGTATATTTTATTAATTCTTCACCCGTAGCGCAGCGAGTTACTGAAAATTCTATAGTGCCACCGCCACCCCTCTGTCGCTTTC
>Ga0209597_1000641_pt1 | contig 22945 bp, 23 predicted proteins | sample M_140625_MF_Meta_FD_187316 | JGI IMG/M metagenome (GOLD analysis project Ga0209597, IMG submission 187316) | Freshwater microbial communities from Lake Montjoie, Canada to study carbon cycling - M_140625_MF_MetaG (SPAdes) (version 2) | ecosystem: Environmental > Aquatic > Freshwater > Lake... | reverse complement strand
TTTCCTGCTTACCCAAGGCGGTGAGATGCGTGACTACCAAGGAATCGGCAAGGCCACCCGGCCTATGCTGCCGCTCATTGCCATCCCCACCACGGCGGGTACGGGCAGCGAATGCCAGAGTGCCGCGCTCATCGCCGATGAGGCCACCCATCACAAGATGGCTTGTCTGGACCCGAAGGCCGCCGCGCGCATTGCGCTGCTGGATCCTGAATTAACGGTGTCGCAGCCGCGCCGCGTCACGGCCCTCACCGGCCTCGATGCCTTGGTCCATGCGGTGGAGTCGGCCGTCACCACGCGCCGCACGGTGTGGTCTGCCATGTTCTCGCGGGAGGCCTTCCGACTGTGCGCCGGGGCCTTAGAAACCGTGCTGCGTTCGCCCGACAACCTTGAGGCCCGCGGCCGTATGCTGCTGGGGGCGGCCTTGGCGGGCACCGCCATCGAGAATTCCATGTTGGGCGCGGCCCACTCGGCGGCCAACCCCTTGACGGCGCACTTTGGAGTCGTCCACGGGGCGGCTGTGGGGCTCATGATCCCGCGGGTGATTCGCTTTAATGCAGCCGATCCCGAAGTCCGGGGCATTTACGCCGACCTGGCGGCCACCGCCGGATGGACTAGCCCCGAGGCTTCGCCCGAGGCGGCGGCCTCGGTGCTGGCCGACCGGTTCCAAGCCTGGCTGCGCCTGGCCGAGATCCCCGAGACGCTCACGGCCGCCGGCGTGGATGCGGCCAAAATCCCGCTCCTGGCCGAAGAAGCCTCGCGCCAGTGGACCGCCACCTTCAACCCCCGCCCCATCACCGCCCCCGACTTCGAACGCCTCTACCGCGAAGGCCTCTAAATCCAGGTCGCGCCGTGGCGGCGACGCGCGGTCGTCGGGGTGAATGACTGGGTGCTGCAGGCTTCGTGCCCCGGGCCCGGTGGCCCGGGGTTAAATCCGGCAGGCGGCGGTGACCGCACGCAGCCTCAGGTGCCATTTGCCATCCAACTTCATTCGGATGGGGGGCCGACCACGGGAGCACCCGTTTGAAGCCTGCCCAAAGCCTCTGTCCCCGGAGTTTTCATGCACGCTTGCTTCTCATCCGGTGGACGGAGGTTTCCTGCTGTTTCAATGCCACGTCAGCCGAATCGCCTATTTTCGCCCGTCTGGGCCTCAATCCGGCCTGCGCTTCGGGATTCCACCCGTGACTTTCGCTCATTACTGCGGTTTTAAGGGGGTTGTCGGGAGGGAGGTTAGGCAACCAGAGAGCTTTGGAAGGCAAAAAATAATCAAAAACGGGTTGCTTTCAAAATGATTATATTGATCATCACAACAAGTCTCTGATGAGTACTAAAATCAAGCTTCACTTCCTAGCTGAAGTAGTTTTGATTACCATGATATTCAAGACGTTGGCCCAAGACAGCAGTTATTTGCCGGACTTCTGCTAATTCCCTTCAGGAACCTACGCCCGAGTAGCCGCCGTGGGGGCCAAGATTCATGGAAACCTGAACGTGACCGAATCGGATCCGGTGACCGGTCACGTCAAGCGACGCCATCAGATGGTCTATTTTCCGCCCACCGAGGTGTACTGGACCCGGATGGGAACCACCTACGAGTACACGGACCCGGCCATCGTTGCTCGATATTCCAACCCCTCATTGAAGGATGGACGCGATGTGGTGAGTCAGCGGACCACGATTAAATATTACCAACGCGATGGGAGCGCCGTGGGCTACACCGTGGTGGCGTTTGCTGGCGGGGCTGTGGATCGGTGGGTCGAGTTTGAATCCTATTCTGTCGATGTCGGGATGCCGTCACCTGGCTTTGTAGGAAGGCCTCTTGAAAACTTGACCCTTGGATACATGGCGGAGATCGAGTTCAGGCCAAAGGTAACCGTCTTCTCCGTGCCAACCGAAGAGTCTCGAACGCCCGATTACACCATGTTCGGCATACTTCAACGGTTGCGGAATGCAGCTGGGGAATATGGGGCACTGATACCCCCGAATCTTGTTCGAAATGCGGCAGCTACGGATAGGTTCGTCGAAGATCTTCGAGGAATCTACCAACTGCGAGAAATTGTTTGCACTCCGATGAAGGCGAAGGCCCTGGTTCAGGACATTCACTCGGCCATAGCCAACTGGGATCAAACGATGGCGGGCATTCAGCAGCAGATGGAGGGCTCGGCCTACGCCTAATGGGACAGCCTCAGCGGCCGCACAGATCCATGGGATGCATATCGAATGGAGGGCGTCGCTGGATACCCTATTGCTTCATTCTTTGTCCCTGGATGGGTGGTCAAGGGTGCGATAAAGGCCAGGATGGCGGGGCAGTTTGGTAATGCTGCAGAATTCGCGGCAAAGGCTGCACAGCGGGGCGGTTATGTCGAAGTCAACGGCATCAAGTTCAGCGAGTATTATTACACCAGACTCTGGAGCTCAGGTCGGGGAGCACCGTCACTGGTTGCAAAAGAAATTCTTGCCTCTGGTGTGAAGGGCGTGCCGGATGCCTGCAAGCCTGGGTTCTTCCGTTATGTAGCTTGCGGCTGGGAAATGGTGTTCAATCCGACAACGAAAGAGGTGTGGCATCTAATGCCAATGAAATAACTATGAACGATCTCATTGCTGGAATAGTGATGGTGGAACGCGTTGGTCAGAAACTTACCTCTGATGAAGCAGCGGCTCTCGAACTCAAGTTCAATCAACTTCTAGTCGACATTTGCGGTAGCCTAAACATAGAGGCCGCTAGTTCTCATCTCGACCTCTTGGGACAGCTACAACACGAATTGGCTAGAGCGTGGTTCAAGTGGAATGTGGAGCTTCCTTTGCGTCTCCGTCGATTGGTTCGAGAATTCGACCGGTCAGATGATCCTGATTTGAGGCTAGCTGTTTACAAGCAAATCAAAGGCGGCGCTTTTCTTATGTGATGCCGCGATCGACGGTGTCTCGCCAAATGGTGTGAAAAAATCTAGCGCGCCTCTGCCCTGCGCGACATTAGTCGGCCACCCGCGCCTGCCGGTTCACGCTGGCTGCGTGGGGAACCAAAGTGGTCCTTACTCTTGACACAAACCGGCACCTACCGTCTCGCATGGCGACTCAGCGAATTCGATGACGTATCATTCACTATTAGATCATCGTTGGACTCCAGCCTTAATAGTCTGAAATGAAACCCTCCCTGATACGTCCCATACTGATCGCCCTGGCCTCGCTGTTGGTGGGAGCTGTCTTGGGAGTGTGGCTGAATCGGCCGGTGTCGCGCCCGGATGAGGCGGGATCGCCAGCGGCGGGGCTTCGGCAATTGGACGGCCGGATTAACGCGTTTCGGTCGCGGTCGGGAGCCTCGGCACCCTCTACCGCACCTGCCTCCATCCGCTGGGCCTCGCTCAGCGATGACGACTACCTCAAATACCTCACCGAACTGAAGCGCATCGGCTGCCCGGTGCGGACCCTCAAGGACATTATCGAGGGCGACGTCGAGGACCTCTACCGACCCCAACTCGCTGCGGCCAGCGGGCCTTATTGGTCCCACTCGGTGCGAGCCCGGCGGGAGGTGGTGCTCAAGAAGGCCGAGCTCATCGCCTTCCTCTTCGCTCATGTCGAGGGCCGGGATCTCGCGCGATTCCAACCGACCGATAGCGTCGAGGGCATCTTGGAAACCCATGCTATTCTCGCCCGGCACCTCGTGCGCGATAGCCGCGACGGAGCCCAGGCCCGGGATCTGACCGAAGATCTGGAAAAGGAAACCCTGGAGGCCCTCTCCAAGCACCTCGATGCCGAGGGAATTTTGGAATACCGCCGGAAGCATTCCACCACCGCGCGGCAACTTCGGGAGCAATTGCGCCGATTTACCCCACCGACGCGGAGTTCCGGGCGATCTTCGCCGCGGTGGATCAACCAAAATCCGCAGGCCTCGATCCCCGGGTGCCGGGCACCGATTCCCGACCGATTCCGCTGTCGGAGGCCTTGGGGCCCGTCCGTTATGAGGAATACCGCCTGACCCGGGAAACCGGCTATTCGGGCATCGTGTCGTTGGTTGAGGAGTTCTCGCTGCCCCGGGAAACCATCGCCGCCTACTTCAAGTTGCAACGCGAGGTGTCGCGGGATCCCTCGCGCGTCTACGCGATGTCGGGCGGCTTCGACACCCGTTATATCGCCGACACCCAGGCCCGGCTGAAGACCATCCTCGGGCCGAGTTACCCGGCCTACGTGGAGCGGTACAGTTGGCTGATGCCCAGCGGTGTGTTAGGCAGACGCTGAAAGGCCACCCCCCCAGACCTCCCCCAGAGAACCTTCTGAACCGTGAGAACTTCCTCCATTCCTTTTTCGACCGGCGGGGTCGTGTTGGCCCTGGTCTTCATCCTGATCGGCTTTCGCCTCGGCCCGCTGACCCGACAGGCCCTCGAGAGGTCCCGCCCGCTGACGGCCATCGACCAATTGGTGGCAACCCGGCTGGTCTCTCAGCAGGAGTCGGCCTCGCCGCCGCAGGGATCGGCCGCTGTGGCCTTGGACTGGGCCCGCATCCACTCCACGAACTACCCGACCTATCTCCGGAACCTCCGCGAGGTCGGGTGCCCGCCGCGGACGCTCCGTAACATTCTCTTGGCCGACATCAATGCCAGCTTCGACGCCCGCAAGGCGCTCCGGCCGTCGGAGCCAGGTTATTTGGCGCCCGAGGCGCTGGAACGCGAGCGCCAGCACATCACCACCGCCTTGCTGGCGGAGATCGGTTGGAAAGAGGAATCGGTGTCAGCAGGCGGGCTGCTTTCGGCCTTGGACGACCGATTGGAGATGTTGCACCAGTCGATCCCGTTCGATCCGGCACGGCCGCGGGAATGGGAGTTGGCGATCGAAGCCGCCGAGCGCGGGTTCCTCGAGGCCGCAGCCCAAGAGGTTTCGAAAGAAGACTTGGCGGAATTCGAGCTGCGCCATTCGATCCGCTCCCGGTCGCTGGCCCACGAGATGCGCTATTTTCAGCCTAACCAGAAGGAGTTTCGCGCGATCTTCACCGCCAAGGGCCCCGGCGGACCGGTGGCTCTACCGACCCTCACCGATGAGAGTCGTCAGGACGACTTCGCCCTCGTCTCCGGGATCCACTCCTTGGGCGTGGGGTTGAAGTCGGCCCTGGGGCCCGACCGCTTCAAGGCCTACTTGCGCACCGAGCAACCCGCCTACCGCGAGATGGCTCGGGTGGTGGAGCAGTTGAAGCTGCCACCCGAGGCGTTGGAGGCCTCGATAACGGTGATCATTGAGGCTGAGACTCGGTTTATGCGCCAAGGTGACCGGTTGCCTCCCGGTGACCCCTATGCCCGGGAAATCCGTGAACGCCTAGAGAAGGTGCTGGGGCCGGGCGGTGTCGAGCAGGCCTTGGAGGTCTACCCGATTCCGTATTTGTTAAATCCCTGATTCGAGCGGAAGGCGTCGCTCGTTCTTGAAAAAGGTTCGATGCCTTCGCGGTGAAGTGCGATGCCTTGGAATGCGTTGGTTGGATTCCAATGGAGAGAAATCCGGGCCGAGCCGATGGTGTCGAAGTTGCCTGTGAAACGTTCCTCCACCGTCTTACTCGTGCTCTCCGGCGCCTTGCTATCCGGATGCGGTCGGGCCGGCCCGGTCGATGAGGGTCTCATTGATCCCACCGACACCAACACCTACACGAACAACACCTACCAGGCGTCCCAGGGCTACTACCATGCGCCTTATCATGGCTGGTATCCCATGCCCTACGGTCACTTCGTGTCGGGTCGGGGCTATTATTACGGCGGTGCTTTTCAGTCCAACCCCCACCTCTATCCGGCCGTGTCCGCCAGCAGCCCGTCCCAATCGGGCAAGGTGCAGTTGGCTCCGTCGGGATCCACCCCATCGGGATCGGCCACCACTTCCCGCGGTGGTTTTGGTTCCAGCGCGCATTCCACCAGTTCTTCCTGATGCAACGGCTCACGCAAACTCCCAGGCCCGACTGGCCATCCCGCGTTGAGGAGGTAGGGCTGACCTACCACACACCCGACGGCGTGACCTATTGGGACGAATCGGCCAGTTACCGGTTTTCGCCTGCGCAAATTGACGTGTTGGAGGCCGCCGGCAACACCCTCCATACGATGTGCCTCGAGGCCGTCGAGCATGTCATTACGACGCGACGCTTTGACGAGTTCGGTTTGTCGGCCTCGGCCGTTGGCGCGATCGTCGATTCCTGGAACCGCGATGACTTCAGTCTCTATGGGCGCTTCGATTTGGCCTACGACGGCATCCACCCGCCCCGGCTTCTCGAATACAACGCAGATACGCCAACGGCCCTCGTCGAGGCCGCGGTGGCGCAGTGGTACTGGCTGCGGGATCTCGGTGGCTTGCACGACCAGTTCAACAGCATTCACGAGAAGCTCATCGAGGCATGGAAGACCTTCGCGTCCGTCCACTCGGGGCCGGTGTGGTTGGGTGGATTGAAGGGGTGTCTCGAAGATGCCCAGACGGTGCTCTACCTTCAGGACACCTGCCACCAAGCCGGGTTGGAGACCCGATCGCTCTTCGTCGAAGACATCGGTTACGATTCGGCCAGGGCGGCGTTCGTCGATTTCGAAGGTCGGGAGATCTCGGCCTGCTTCAAACTCTACCCATGGGAATGGATGTGGACCGACGAGTTCTCCAAGCACCTGCCCTCCACGAAGACCCGGTTCATTGAGCCTCTGTGGAAAATGCTGCTCTCCAACAAGGCGCTCTTGCCCGTGCTCTGGGAACTCTTCCCGGGCCATCCGCACCTGTTGCCGGCCTACACCGACAGGCCGGCGAATCGGAAGCACTTTGGTGGGGAATTTGTCCGCAAACCGAAACTGTCGCGTGAGGGAGCCAATGTGACCTTTATCAAAGGCGACCGAGTGGTTGAGGAGACCGGCGGCGATTACGGGAGCGAGGGGTTCATTCTTCAGGAGGCGGCGCAACTGCCGAGCTTCGACGGCAACCACCCGATTTGTGGTGTCTGGATCGTGGCCCATGAGGCCTGTGGACTGGGCATCCGCGAAGACTGTTCCCGGATCACCGGCAATGGCAGTCGGTTCATCCCGCACTTCTTCTAATTTAGGAGACCGATCCTCGGGAGCCTTCGCCACGGACTGCGCCGAATCAGCGACCTTGCAGCCACCTGTTTCCTAGGGTCTTTTCGAGGTTGGGAAAGTGGTTTGTACAATTTTTCAGCACGCTTTTGGCTTGCCGAAACCGGAGTGGTCTGTCTGAGGTTTCCCTCATACCCATGAAGACCCGTTTTCAGCCGCGCCCTCGTGCCGGTTTCACCTTGATTGAACTCCTGGTGGTGATTGCGATCATCGCCATCTTGGCCGGGATGCTCCTGCCAGCTTTGGGTCGTGCTCGCATGAAGGCCACCGGGGCCAATTGCGTGAGCAACCAGAAGCAGTTGGTGCTCGGTTGGATTCTGTACTCCAACGACAATCAGTCCGACCTGATGCCGCTCCAGGTCCGCATCAACAATGTGATGGTGGATCTGGTGGGTGGTGGCTATTGGCGCAGCCCCGTGCCGGGCCTCTCCGCTGGCATTACTCAGACCGAGGCCCTTCGACGGGTCTACAACGGCATGAGCAACGCCCCGCTCCAGCAGTACTGCCCGGGCTATCAAGTCTATCACTGCCCCGGTGACTCCCGCACGAAGCTCGCGCCCGGCAAGGGATGGGCCTTTGACAGTTATTCCAAGGCCAATGGTATGAACGGCGGGCAATGGGATTCATCCATTCCCTACAAAAAGGAGTCCGAGGTCTCCAATCCCTCTGAGAGCATGGTTTTTGTCGAGGAGGCCGATTCGCGCGGTTACAACATGGGCACTTGGGTCATTAACACGTCGCCGCCGGGTTGGGTGGACCCGTTCACCATTTTCCATGGCCAGGTCAGCACCTTCGGGTTCCAAGACGGTCACTCGGAAAGCCACAAGTGGGTGGATGGCGCGACCATCAAGGCGGCGAAGGATTCCGGTGCCGGAAAAGACAGCTTCTACTGGGCGGGCGGCACTTCCAAGAACCCGGACTTCCGCTGGGTTTGGGACCGCTACCGTTACGTCAACTGGAAGCCGTTGAACTGAGGGCCCATCCAGCCCCGGGACCCCGTGATAGAACTGGGTCTTCCCTGTTTGGGCAGTTAGGCGCGATCCGGCGAGGCGCGGGGGAATACCTTCCGCGCCTCGGTTGTTTCAAACTGGCCCCGCGTGACACCCAATTGACTGGAGAGTTTCAGTTCCTGCCACAGGGCCTGGCCCGTGATTTCATTGCGCAGCAGGGCTCGGTAGCGGCCGATCACTGTGGCCACCTGCTCGGGCGTCTCGTTCACGAACTCGATCCGGAAGACGCGCACACCCAGTTCCACAAAGCGGGCTAGCGACTCGGCACCGGTTTGGGCCCGGGCGTTGAAGACTGTATTGCGGCAACCGCTGTCCGCCTTGAGCGGATGCTCAGCACCCGTCCGATCCCGGAGCTTCACCACATGCGTGTCGCACGGGCGCCCGCAGTTGGTGTAGTCGGTGCCCTTCGAGAGGAAGGCGCAGAAGACGCAGTGCTCCATGTGGAAGAGCGGCATGTGCTGGTGGAGCGTCAGCTCGAACCAGGCCGGAGGGGCCGTCCGCAGCAACCCGGCCACCTGCTCGGCGTTTAAATCGTAGCTGACGGTGACCCGCTCCAAGCCTTCGTGCGTGATGAACCAATCGGCCGCCAACGGGTTGGCCACGTTGAGTGAGAAGTCTCCGCGCCGGCGGTGATTGGCAAAAAAACGCAGGTGCTCTGGGTTGCGTACCAGGTACCCGTCGGCGTTGCTCGAAAGGACCTGCTTCAGGATCCACTCTTCGCCGGGTTTAAAGACGCGGGGTGGCGCCACCCAAATCTCTGGTCGTGCGGCTCCGGGAGCCACGGTACAGCCATGGGCCGTGTGAAAGGTTGTCACCGCTTCGCGGTATTTTTTTGGATCCTCGAAGTCGCAGTAAATCGTGGTGACACCGCAGCGCAGCGCAGCTTCTAACTGCGCTAGCGAGCGCACAAGCACGATGAGTTCTGGCGTCGTCGTGGCTGGGGTTGCTGGAACTGTGAGGCTGTTGTCAGGTTGGACGGTGGTTGCGAGCGAATGGGATCCGGGCACCGCAGGAAGTAGGGTCCATATGCGCGGGGCGGCGCGCAGGATCTCCAGCTGGGCGATGGCCTCGCGACGCAGGCGGTTGAGTTCACTGACGGGCAGGATGAGTGCGCCTTCGAGATGAACCTCCATGCCTCCGAGGTGGAAAGGCGTGCCGCCCAGACGCCCCAGCGAGTCGCCGAGCGATTCAACCGTCATGGGCCGCTTCTGTGCCACCATGAGCAAGATCGACGACGACACCTGCACCACATGGCCCTCGGTGTCACGGACGATCAATGTCATGGGCGCTTCGGCGCAGCCATGCACCTCGAAGCGCAGCGGGCGTGTTTGCCGAGGGGCCTCGCCTTCGAAGGTCTTGCGGAGGTCTCGGTTCAGCTCGGGATCATCGGTTTTCCAAATGCGGTTCCCGACTTGGATTCGTTCGAAATCCACCGCCCCGCTGCCAAAGGTCAGTTCGACGAAGCCATCTCTCAGAGGGCGTACGCCATAGACACGGCCCCCTTCTTCCGGGAGATCCGGGCGCCCCGCATCAAAGCCGATGCCATCACCGGGCTTGAGCGGTCCTTCGAGTTGGAGGCGGACAGCATTGGGTCCCACGGCTGAGACTTCCCCCAAATAGACGCCCCGTTTTTTACCGAAGCGGGCATGGGCCAGTTCTTGGTTGTTGATGCCCCGGAACCATCCTGTGTACAGCCCCCGGCTAAAAGCCATTTCCAGTTCGTAGCGGGCCTCCGAAGCCGGTCCGGCCGATGCTGAGGCGGCGATTTGGTCCAGAGCCCTCCGATACACGCGCGTGATGCTGGCCACGTATTCGGCCGACTTGAGGCGTCCCTCGATCTTGAGCGAACGCACACCGGCCCGGACAAGGTCAGGCAAGACCTCTAGCCCGGAGAGGTCTTGAGGGGAGAGTAGGTAACGGCGGTCTCCGAGATCCACGGTCTGACCGTCGGACACCAGTTCGTAAGGCATGCGGCAGGCTTGGGCGCATTCACCGCGGTTGGCGCTGCGGCCGCCGAGGGATTCGCTCGTTAGGCACTGGCCGGAGTAGGCCACGCACAGCGCCCCGTGAACGAAGACTTCCAGCGGAAGGGGGGGCGGGCCGCCAGTGATGGAGACTTGATCGCGCTGGGCTGACTGAATGGCATCTATGTCGCGGATGGAATTCTCGCGGGCCAGCACCACCAACTCGCATCCCAGCGAGCGGGCGAATTCCACGCCGGCCGGGCTAGTGACGGTGAGCTGCGTCGATCCGTGGATCGGAAAATCCGGCGAGATTTTGCGGATTAGTCGGCAAATACCGACGTCCTGAACGATGGCGGCATCGACGCCCGCCGAGATAACCGAGCGGAGGTAATCCTCGGCGTCGGCCAGCTCGTCGGTGAACACCAGTGTGTTGAAGGTGACATAGCCGCGGACGCCGCGTCGGTGCAGGAACTCCATCAATGCGGGAAGGTCCGCCTCGGTGAAGTTCTGGGCCCTCATCCGGGCGTTGAAGCGGTCGAGACCGAAGTAAATCGAATCGGCGCCGTTTTCTACGGCCGCGCGCACGCAGTCCCAGTCGCCGGCGGGGGCCAGCAGTTCGGGCAGTTTCAGCGGAGGGAGGGCAGCCGTTTCGGTCACGAGGGAGACACTGTATCAGGAGTGTGGCCCGCCGGGAAGACGCGCCGGAAGCGGTCTCGTGGCAGAAGCCTCTTTCGGACTGCCTTCTGCTTTGTGCCAGAGCCTAACCCGGGGCATGGTGAGCGCATGAACCACTGGATGGTCCGAGTCTTGGCGTTGGGTGGGCTGCTTCTGTGCGGGTGGGTGCGCGCCCAGGAAACCTGGACGCCGCTCTTTGACGGGACGACCCAGAAAGGGTGGGCCAATACCCCCTTCGCCGGTGCAGGCGAGATTGAGGTGCGCGACGGGACCCTGGTGCTCAATCAAGGAATCCTGACTGGAGTGAACTGGACCAACGACTTTCCTGCCGTTGATTACGAACTGTCCCTGGAGGCGCAGCGAGTTTTGGGGATCGACTTTTTTTGCGGGCTGACCTTCCCGGTGGGGACCAATCACTTGTCGCTCATTGTCGGAGGTTGGGGCGGCAGCGTGGTGGGCCTTTCTAACATCGATGGGGATTCTGCTAACCAGAATAGCACCACGCACTTGGAGCGCTTCGAGAGCGGTCGCTGGTATGCCCTGAAGCTGCGGGTGGTGAGTACAAATATAACCGTCTGGCTCGACGGCAAGCAGATCATCGATTTGGACACCCGCGAGAAGCGCCTGGCGTTGCGCGAAGGTGAGATCGAGCGCAGCAAGCCCCTGGGAATCGCCGCCTGGAGTACGACTGCGGCCCTGCGCCAAATACGCTGGCGTTCGTTGGTTGCGCCTCAAGTCCCCGCCCGCACCCAGGCCGTCTTGCCACCGGAAACCCGGGCAGCGATGGATCGTCTGGTCTCGGCGATGAGCGCATCCCGTGAGGGGTGGGATCGGCTGGCTGAATTGTGCGACACCTTCGGAGCACGACCAAGCGCCTCGCCGGCACTGGAATCGGCCGTGGACTGGATCTTGGAGCGGATGCGTCGCGATGGGCTGGAGAATGTACACGGGGAACCGGTGGTCGTGCCCCGCTGGGAGCGGGGGAGCGAGTCAGTCGAGATGCTATCACCGCGTCGGGAACGCCTGCCGATGCTGGGCTTGGGCGGCAGTGTGGGCACGCCGCCCGGTGGCATCACCGCTCCGGTCAGCGTGGTGACCAATTTCGCCGAGTTGGCGCAGCGGGCCGCCGAGGTCCGAGGTCGAATCGTCGTCTTCAATGTGCCGTTCACCGAGTACGGCGAGACGGTCCGCTTCCGATCCCAGGGAGCCATCGAGGCGGCCAAGGCGGGGGCTGTGGCAAGCCTCATTCGATCGGTAGCGGATGATGCCTTGCGGACGCCGCACACCGGTGCGATGCGCTATGAAGACGGGGTCGCCCGCATCCCCCATGCGGCCTTGGCACCCGAAGACGCTGAGCGCATCGCCCGCGAGGTGGCTCGTGGCCGGCCGGTCACCCTGCGACTAGAGATGTCTGCAGCGGAACGTGGCAGGGCCACCAACCGGAATATCATCGCCGAGATCCGCGGGCGTGAAAAACCCGACGAGGTCGTGGTGCTCGGTGGGCACATCGATTCATGGGACGTGGGTCAAGGTGCTCAAGATGACGGCGGGGGGTGTGTGGCCGCCTGGGAGGCCCTCCGTTGGATGAAAAAGCTCGGACTCCAACCGCGACGCACTGTCCGTTGCGTCCTTTGGACCCAAGAGGAATGGGGTGGGCGTGGCGCGCAGGGATACCGCGAAGCGCACGTCGCCGAATTGGGGCGTCATGTCATCGCGATGGAGGCCGATGCGGGCACATTTACCCCCAAGGGCTTCGGTTTCACGGGCAGCGATGCCGCGCGGGCGATGCTCGCTCCGGTGCATGCCTATCTGGGGGAGCGATTGGGTGCCGGAATGGCGGATTCCCGGGGCGTGGCCGCCGACATCGCGCCACTCTTGGAGCGCGGGGTCCCGGTGATGTCCCTGCACGTGGACCGAGCTCGGTATTTTCGCATTCACCACACCGAGGCCGATACCGTGGACAAGGTGGACCCGGAGGCCCTAGCCCGGTGTTCGGCTGCGATGGCCGCCATGGTTTATGCCATCGCGGACCTGCCCGAGCCGCTGCCTCGCTGAGAGCCTGTCTGAAAATGGAGAGGGCTTCGGAAAACTCGGAGACGGGGACCGGGTTGAGGTGCTCTTCAGCGCTGGAATCGGCGGGCTCCAAGGAAGCGGGGCTTCCAGTAGGTGTCGTCCAGCGAGGCGAAGCTCACCCCGGTGCCCACGCTGCTGTGGGTGAACGATCGATCCCCCACGTAAATTCCCACATGGATGGGCGACAGGGAGTTGAGGTCACCGAAGAAGACGAGGTCGCCCGGCTCGAAGGCGGCAATGCCCACGGGCTTGCCCGCGGACCATAGTTCGGACGGGGTCTTTGCCAGAGCGCTCGTGGAAACCTCTTTGTGGAGCTGTACCACGTAGCCCGCGCTGTCGGCACCTTGACGGTCGGATCCGCCTTCGACGAACGGTGTGCCCCGCCAGCCCTTGGCGGCGGTGACCCAGTCATTGGTGGTCTTGGGCTCCCGGTAGGGTCGCAAGGGTGAGGCCAGCAACAGGGTAGTGGGCTGAACTCCGGGCACGGAGCTCAGCGGAGCGGGCGGGTTGAGTTCCGGGCGAAAGCCCGCCGGCGGATCGACCACAAAAACTGGGGCGTTGGGTCGGTATGGGAGTCCCGTTGAGGTGACCACAACTTCGTCGCCCTGGGGCACGAGCATGCGGGACTGGGCCTTGGAGCCGGAGGAACCACAGCCGGTGGTGAGGGTCAGGGCCAGCAGGGTGGTCAGCAGGGCGGCCGGAAGGGTCGTCAGGGTGCGCTTCATGAGGGATTACGGGTTGGCAGGACGGAACTCGGCCTGAGCCTTGGGAAGAAGTTGTTGGATCTTGGCGATGCGTTGTTGGTCGAGCGGGTGAGTTCGCAGGAACCAAGGGGTCTGGCCGCCGGCCGCCTGATTGTGAGTAGAAAAACGCTGCCAGAAACCCACAGCGTGTTTTGGATCGTACCCGGCGCGGGCCATGAGGGTGAGACCGATTTCGTCGGCCGAGCTTTCTTGCATCCGGCTGTGGGGCAGCGCCACGCCCACTTGAGAAACGGGCGCGTAGAGTTGCTGGAAGTACGGGCCGTACTGGCTTTGCGACAAGGCCGTGCCTCCGAGGATTCCGGTGAGCTCGATACCCTTGGCCATGCTCATGCGTTCTCCGCCGTGACGGGCCACGGCGTGGGCCACCTCGTGTCCAATGACCGTGGCCAAACCGGCCTCATCCTGGGTAATAGCCAAGATGCCCGTGTAGACCCCGACTTTGCCGCCTGGCAGGCAGAAGGCATTGGCCTCTGGACTATCGAAGAGAACGAATTCCCATTGTGCATTGGGCAGGTCGGCCACGGCGGCAATTCGTCGACCCACCTTTTCGAGCAGAGCCTTCTGGGTGGCATTCTTGCTGATGGGTGTCTCTTTTTTGAGGGATTCGAAGGCGCTGAGGCCGAGCGCTACCTCTTGGCTGGCCCCGGTCACCATGAATTGCTTTCGACCGGTCACCGGCTCGGTCACGCAGCCAGCCGCGACAAGAGCCACGCTGAGGAGCAGGCTCTTGCACGGTCGGACAGGCGTCGATTTCATAACTTCAGAGGGAATCACAATGAGGCCGTCGGAACAAGCCGGACTGCCTCTTGGAGGAGTTGCGTTGTGATGAGCGTGTGTAGAGCAGGGCCACTAAGGGGTGCGCCGCTCGGAGGGCTGGTCAACGGCCTTTCGGTTGGGTCTCGAGTCGGATAGCGGCCGAACGACCGTGGCCATCGAGGCCTTCCAGTCCAGCAAATGTCGCGACCCCCTTCAGCGCCTTGCGCAGGGCGGGCTTGGAGTACTCCACCACACTGGTGCGGCGTTGGAATTGATCGACGGTCAGGCCAGCGAAGCTACGACCGGCGCCGCCGGTGGGCAGTACATGACTGGGTCCGGCAACATAGTCGCCCAGAACCGTGGGAGAACCCTGGCCGAGAAAAATAGCACCGGCCGCATGGATTCGCGGAACCAGAGCCTTGGGGTTTCGGGTCATGATTTCGCAGTGTTCCGGTGCCAGTCGGTTGATGAGTGACACGGCCGCATTGAGGTCGCGGACTTGGATGAGCCAGGTGTTGGTGTCCAAGACTTTCTGAATGAATTCACGGCGGTTCAGAGTGGGCAACTGGCGCGAGATCTCCTTCTCCACGGCCTTCAATTGGGCGGCGGAAGTGGTGACCATCCAGACCCGTTCGTGGCCGGAGCCATGCTCGGCCTGAGCGAGAAGATCTGCCGCGACGAAGCGGGGGTCCGCTGAATCATCGGCCAGCACTAGGGTCTCACTGGGGCCGGGCAGCAAATCGACCGACACATGGCCAAAGAGCAGGCGCTTGGCTGCCACCACGTAGGCGTTACCAGGCCCAAAAACCTTGTGCACCGGCCGGATCGTTTCGGTGCCATGCACCATTGCTGCGATGGCTTGAGATCCACCCACTCGATAAATCTCGGTCGCTCCAGCAAAATTGGCGGCGAAGAGGAGTGCCGGATTGAGGGTCCCATCCTTGCCACAAGGGGTGCAGACCACGATCTCTGGACACCCAGCCACCTTGGCCAGAGTGATGGTCATGAGCGCCGTGGACACGAGCGGCGCGGTGCCGCCGGGAATGTACACTCCGACCCGTTGGAAGGGTTGGAACACTTCGCCCACCTGGGCGCCGTGGGAGTTCTTGGCCGACCAATCCCGGCGGCGGGAGCGCTTGGAGAAGGAGGCGATGTTCTTGGCCGATTCGGCCACGGCAGCGCGCAGATCCGGCCCGGCCATGAGCGAGGCTTGCATCCGTTCGGCCTGAGTCACCGGAATTTGTTCCGGCGTCAGGGTGGCTCCGTCGAAGCGTTGGGTGAACTCGACTAGGGCCGCGTCTCCGCGGGCACGAACTGCCTCGATGATAGTGCGCGTGCGTTCCTCAATGACGGGGTCAAAGAGTGATGAGGCGGCGGCGGCCTGGTTCAGGCGCGCGTCATGGTCGGCATCCGAAACACGGACGATATGCATGCAGTAGAGGGTATGGGGGAGAGCGTTGAAGTCAAAACACGCGGATGCGCGTCGGGGCGGTCGCAGTTCGGGCAAATGGGCTTCTCACTTAATGCCTTTGAGCCGTTCTTCCCAAACTTTGTGCAAATCGACCGTGGCGACGACGTCGCGCAGGCAATACTCGGCGATATCGCGGTGGCGGCCTTCGGCCAGCAATGAGCTGACATCCATGCCGCTAATGCCCATGGCCTTGGGAGAAGGGATCCCGAAAGCCTTGCAGTAGAAATCGAGGTTGAACTTGCGGGCGGCACCCTCGCGGCCGCTGACGTTGTAGAAGGTTAACTGTTCAGCCAAGTCGCAGTGGGGTTCGATTTGATACCGGTAGCCCAGCCAGTCCTTTCGAGTGATGGGCACGTTGAGCAGAGCCGAGCGGAGGTACAGGAACGGGACGTCGAAGCCGCGGCCATTAAATGTCACGATGCTGTCGTAGCGTTTGGCGACATCCCAGAAGGCGGTCAGGAGTTCCACCTCATCGACTTGGGGTGCAAATTCCACGGCTGAGCCTTCGGTGTCCGCCTCCTCCAGGGCGTCTTCGTCAAAATCGTCCGACTGGTAGAGCACCTGACCTTTGCCGGAGTCGGCATTGATCATGGCGATACACACTACCTGAGCGGTGAAGGGCCACAGGCTGAACTGCTGTGAAATCTCCACCCGTTTCCGCGCCTTGTCTTCCTCGGTCGGTTGACGTTCGGCCTCGCGGAAAAGGTACTCCTGCTGGACCTCGTCGAAGTGTTCCAGTCCGACGGCGGAGGTCTCGATGTCAAAAACGAGTCGGGGCATGACGGCCGGGTTGTACGCCACCACCGCGCCAGGACCAAGCCGCAAACCATTCCACCTCGCGGGGTCGGTCCCACACATCTACACAAAAGGAGCCAGTCTACACTATTTTTTAAAACCACTCCCATTGGCGTTACCGACCGGGTTGTAGGCCTCCGCTGCGGGGGGGGCTCTCTGCAATCGTAGCAAACGGAGTCAGCTAAGAGACAGGTCAGGGATCGGGTTACGCTGCACGCGTTCCATAGAAGGTTGGCTCTGCAACGCTCCTCGGCTCCTTTACGGACTTGCCCGCCCCAGGGTGACTCTGGGAGCGGTACGCAACGCTTCAGTCTTCGGACTCTAATTCTGATTCTGATTCTGAATCCGATCCGGGTGCTTCCTCGGCCTTGACGGACTGGTCTACCATCTCCCGGATGATCTTGCGGAAAGCAGGAAGACCTTCGTCGAAAGCTGCCGAAATAGGGAGAACCAAGGTCTTGGGGACCCGTCGCTTGAACGACTTCAGATTGGCGGTCGCTGCCTCTTCATCCATTTTATTGGCGACCACCAGACGAGGGCGGTCCAAGAGGGTCGGATCGTACAGTTCCAGCTCTTCCAGCAGGCTGTGGTAGTCGTCCCAAGGGTGACGGTTGTCAGTCCCGGCCATGTCGAGGAGGATGACAAGGATCTTGCAGCGGGCGATGTGACGCAAGAAAGCGTGTCCAAGGCCGACATTAAGGTGAGCCCCGGCAATTAAGCCGGGGACGTCACACACCGTCAGACGATAATAATCCTCTGGATACTCCAAAATACCCACCTGAGGCGTCAGTGTGGTGAAGGGGTAGGCAGCGATCTTGGGGCGGGCCTTGGAAATGGCTGTGAGCAGCGTGGACTTGCCGGCGTTGGGATATCCCACCAGTCCGACTTCGGCGAGCATGCGCAGTTCGAGCATGAAATCGCCCTCGTCACCCGGTTCTCCCGGTTGGGCATATCGGGGGGTCTGTCGGGCTGCGGTGGCGAAATTACGATTACCAAGGCCGCCGCGCCCTCCTTTGCACAGGACAAAGCGTTCTCCGTGCGCGGTGAGATCGCAAACCCGTTCACCCTTTTGGGCATCCCGCCGCTGCGATCCGCTCCGAGTGTCTTCTTGTTCTTCCTCGGCGCTCAGGTCCAACTCCATGGCCTGCACACTTCCCGAATGGCGTATGACCGGTCGATCCGCTCCGGCGTCCGGAATGACGAGTGAATCGTCGGTTTCTTCGGATTCGGTGACACCTTCAGGCAATTCTGGTTCCCGGTGGACCCGCCAGACGATGGTTCCACACGGCACCTTGATAATGAGATCTTTGCCGGCCTTGCCATCCATGCCCTTGCCCATGCCGCCTTCACCACTCTGTGCGATGAGGTTAGAGACGAAGAACTGTTGGATCAGGTTGTTGAGGTCATGGTCGGCCTCCAAGATCACATCGCCGCCGCGGCCGCCATTGCCGCCGCTGGGGCCACCTTTGGGGATGTAAGCTTCGCGGTGAAAGGCGATGGCACCTTTTCCTCCATGACCGGCACGGGCGGAAACTTTGACCTCATCAACGAACATAACCTGAGAGTAGGAAGACTGACGGAAAAGGCGAGGCTCCGTGGAGCCATAGTGGATGAAAAAGGGCGAGGCCCAATGAGCCTCGCCCAGAAGAGTTTTGTGACTGTGCTGCGCGTCTGACCTAAGTCCGTTAGACTTGCAGCACTGCTTTCAGGAATCCAGTCGCCGGAAAGAAACTGCCCCACCGTCGCCGCAGTGCGGCTCAGGGGGGCGCCATTTATCCCAGCGCTGTCAACTGAAGCGCAATCAGGCGACCGCTACTGCTTCAGCGACCGCTTCAGGGGCGGGCACAATGCTCACGCGGGAGCGAGCCTTGTCGAAGAGGACGGTGCCGTCGGTGAGAGCGAACAGGGTCCAATCGCGGCCGGTGCCGACGTTGGAACCGGCGGAGAACTTGGAACCGCGCTGGCGGACCAAGATGCTTCCCGCGGTTACGAACTCGGAGCCGAACGCTTTGACGCCCAGACGCTTGCTGACGCTGTCGCGCCCGTTGCGTGAACTGCCTTGACCTTTCTTGTGAGCCATATGACTAGAGGAGTATTAGCCGTTGATCTTTAGCCGTCGATCTTTAGCCGTTGATCTCGGTGACCTTTACCACGGTCAGTTCCTGACGATGGCCGATCTTCTTGTGATAACCCTTACGGCGCCGCATCTTGAAGGCGACAACCTTGTCACCGCGGATGTGTTCTACAACATCGGCCTTGACCGTCGCTCCGGCGATGACCGGGTTGCCAACAGTGATGTTGCCCTCCTTGTTGATGAGGAGGATGCGTTCGAAGGTGTGAACCTGACCCGCGGTAGCGGGCAGGAGTTCGATCTCGAGGGTGTCGCCTGCAGCGACGCGGTACTGCTTACCGCCGGTTTCCAAAACAGCGTACATAAAAACTTTCCCCCGACAGGGGGACGTGGAAGGAAGCAAACGGGGGAACTAGTGTCAACGCCCGATTTTTAAAACGAGACCTTTTGGTTCGTCTTGTAGGCCTGTCTTAGTGGCCGGTTCCGTGTTGAAAGGCCGGTCAACTCACTGCTGGTTCCAATCAATCTCACCGACCTAATAACGCGGACCTCTGCTGGACCTAGAGGGCTTGGTTCCGGAATCTTGGTTCCTCCGGACGAAGTAATCGTGAAGACCACTCATGAATAAAGGCTTAAAATCGCTGCCTCCGAGTATTTCAATCGTTCCGACGGCCCTTGGGCATGCGGTCTCACTTTGCCAGGCGGTGGGTGAGGTGGCCCGGGAGCGGCGGTGGTTGGCAGCCGTGGAGGCGTTTACAGAGGTGGAAACTCACTTGTTCATTCAATTGAATCAGTCGGCGGGTGTCCCGCAATTTGTCGCGCTTTGCGAAACGACGGTTGTCGGGTGGTGCGATATTGTTCGGCTGTATCCGCACCCTGGGTACGAGCACAATGGGCGGTTGGGGATCGGTGTGCGGGCGGCCTGGCGTGGTCAAGGGTTGGGTCGGTGCTTGCTCGACCACGCCCTGAGCGCGGCTCGAGGAGCTGGATTCCGGCGGGTGGAACTAGAGGTCTACGCTTCAAACACCGGCGCGCTGAGTCTCTACACTCGCTGCGGGTTTGTGGTGGAAGGCGTCAAACGGGCAATGCGCATCCTCGACGGCCGAGTGGATGACATGGTGCTTATGGCGTGTCCCGTCGGCGAGGGGGCTGTGATTCAATGTGTTTGATTCTTTCGGGCTCAAATTCGGCCCATGCCACCGACGAAGGCCGTGCCATTAAAAGGAACTGATTTCGTTCAAAACCGGTGACTTTGTGAAAAAATTCACAAAAGCCACTTGCTGCCGGAGGGATCGAAAACATAGTTTGCGGCATCCGCGGGGACCACTCCCCGCCATTTTGGTTTATGGATGCAATGTCCCCAGCTGTGATCGGCGGCAAGACCACTACCGAGTTCGGGTATAACTCGAAAATCGAGGGTGAGGTCGTTCATACGACGGTGGATGCTGCCCTCAATTGGTTCCGCAAGAACTCTCTGTGGCCCATGCCGATGGGCTTGGCGTGCTGTGGCATCGAGCTAATGGCCGTGGGTGCCAGTCGCTTTGATATATCCCGTTTCGGGTCGGAGGTCATGCGGTTCTCCCCCCGGCAGTCGGATGTGATGATCGTGGCGGGCACGGTGACCTACAAAATGGCCCTGGCTGTGCGCCGCATTTATGAGCAGATGGCCGAGCCCAAGTGGGTCATTGCCATGGGCGCCTGCGCTTCCACCGGCGGTATGTACCGCAGTTATGCGGTGCTTCAAGGTGTCGACAACATCATTCCGGTTGATGTTTATGTGGCCGGATGCCCTCCGCGCCCCGAGGCGTTGCTCGATGCGCTGATTCGTCTGCAGAACAAGGTTGCCCACGAACCGATCACCCGTGACCTCAAGCGAGATGTCGCCCCGGACCAGTACGGTCGCATGGGTTTGGAACTAGGTGCCCAAGGCGAGGTTCTGCAACGTAAACCCTGATTTCACGCCCTCCTGTGCCGACCTCCCTTGAACTCGCTGGCCAGCTTCGTGAGAAGTTTGGTGACCTGATCTCTGAGCCCCTCGAATTCCGGGGCGAAATCACAGTGACCGTCGTCAACCCCGAGCGCATTGCCGAGGTGTGTCAGCATGCCAAGACGGTCCTGGGTTTCGACCTCCTGATCGATTTGAGCAGCGTGGACAACTACGGCGACGATCCGCGCTGGAGCGTCGTCTACGAACTTTCCGGCCTCGGTCATGGGCAGCATTTGCGCCTCAAGACGTCCGTTAGCGAAGAGCGTTCTGAGCTTCCGACCGTGTCCTCGGTATGGCGGACGGCCGATTGGCATGAGCGTGAAGCCTACGACATGATGGGGATTCAATTCTCAGGCCATCCCGACCTGCGCCGGATCCTCATGTGGGAGGGCTATCCGTACTACCCGTTGCGCAAAGACTTCCCGCTGGCCGGCAAGCCGACCCTTCTGCCCGATACAGCCTTCACCCAAACCGCACCCTTGGAGGGCGGTCCATTTGTAACTTTGCCTGGCGGCAAAGATTCAACGGCCCGCGAACCCCGCGTCCGGACTCCCGAGGAATAGACCATGGCGACTCAAACCATCGAATTTAAAGACGCTGCGGGCCGGGCGGCCCATGTGGTGCCGTCCGAAGGCCCGAGTTCGGGTGACGATCTTCAAGATCTCCACGGTGACAAAATGGTCCTCAACATGGGGCCATCGCATCCGTCCACTCACGGAGTGTTGCGCATCCTCATCGAGTTAGACGGCGAGACGGTCACCAAGGCGGTCCCGGATGTGGGTTACCTGCATCGGGGTGATGAAAAAATCGCCGAGAACATGACTTACAACCAGTTCGTGCCTTACACGGACCGGTTGGACTACCTCGCGCCCTTGGCCAACAATGTGGCCTACGCGTTGGCGGTCGAGAAGTTGATGGGCATTGACACCCAGCTGCCGCCGCGCTGTCAGTATTTGCGGGTGATTTGCTGTGAACTGGCCCGCATCTCGGCTCACCTACTGGGTTTGGGCGCGTTCGCGATGGATTTGGGAGCCCTGACGGTGTTCCTGCACACCTTCACCGAGCGCGAAAAGATTTACAATTTGTGCGAATCCCTCACCGGGGCGCGCTTCACCACCAGTTATACACGGATTGGTGGCCTGACCCGCGATTGTCCTCCGGGTTGGGTGGCCGCGGTGCGGAAGTTCCTAGATGAGGTGGTCGTCAACTTCGACGAGTCTGAGACCTTGCTCACACGCAATCGCATCTTTGTCGATCGGACTCGCGATGTGGGCGTGATTTCGCGCGAGCTGGCCATCGACTACGGCCTGACCGGTCCTAATTTGCGCGGCAGCGGTGTCGACTACGATGTTCGCAAGGCGCATCCCTACTTGGTCTACAAAGATCTGGAGTTCGACATTCCGGTCGGGTCGGTCGGTGATTCATACGACCGCTATCTCGTCCGCATGGAAGAGATGCGTCAGAGCGTGCGTATTATCCGCCAGTGCCTGGATCGCCTGCCTGGCGGCCCCGATAACGCCGGCAAGGAACCCGTCAATGTGGCCGACGGCAAGGTGGTCCTGCCGCCCAAGAACAAGGTGATGACCAGCATGGAAGAGCTGATTCACCAGTTCATGATCGTCACCCAGGGCGTGAACGCTCCGGCCGGCGAGGTTTATTTTGGGGCCGAAAACCCTAAGGGCGAATTGGGTTTCTACATTAACAGCCGCGGAGGTGGCACACCCTACCGCCTCAAGATCCGCGCCCCTTCGTTTGTAAACTTGAGCATCCTCCCGGCAGTGTTGCCGGGGCACCTCATGAGCGATGTGGTCTCCATTTTGGGGTCCTTCGATTTCGTGATGGGCGAGTGCGACCGATAACCGGACTTCACCGATGAGCTTTTCCGTTCCCGCCAGTTTGGAAGCCGAGCTCGATGAGCTCACCACGCACTATCCGGTCCAGCGGAGTGCCTCGCTGATGTTCCTGCACGCGTTGCAGGAGCACTTCGGGTACATTTCGAAGGATGCCGTGGAGTGGACCGCCCGCAAGCTGGGGCTTCAGCCGATCAACGTGTATGAGTTGGTGACGTTCTACCCCATGTTCCGTCAGGAACCGTTGGGCAAGACGCACATCAAGGTGTGCCGAACTCTCAGTTGTTCATTGGCCGGAAGCGCCGAGCTACGAGAGCGATTCTGCACCCGGCTTGGCCTCGACCCTCACGCTCATGCGGCACAGACCACGCCCGATGGCCAGTTCACAGTAGAGTTCGTGGAGTGCCTCGCTAGTTGCGGGACCGCACCGGTTGTCTTGGTCAACGAAGACCTGCATCACAA
>Ga0209597_1000640_pt1 | contig 22963 bp, 20 predicted proteins | sample M_140625_MF_Meta_FD_187316 | JGI IMG/M metagenome (GOLD analysis project Ga0209597, IMG submission 187316) | Freshwater microbial communities from Lake Montjoie, Canada to study carbon cycling - M_140625_MF_MetaG (SPAdes) (version 2) | ecosystem: Environmental > Aquatic > Freshwater > Lake... | reverse complement strand
ATATAAGAATAAATTAATATATTGTTGTATATATATAGATAGAGATTATAAAGGAATGGATACCGTTGAATATACACGTATAAGCAGTTTAAGCAATTCTTATTTAAAGGCGCAAGAATTACAAAAACTTACCGTTGATCAACGGAAGGCATATACAAGAATAGGTAACGCAATTCGTAATAAAAATTATCGTGATCAGTTTAAAGATACCATTAATACAAAACGCCGGCAACAACGCAACGGAACAAATGCGGTGAAAAATATACCTATTCCAACCCCTGAAATCGTTGAATTGAAACCTCTTAAAAAACGAACTAAACCGCTAAATAAAAATACCGATATTACTGAAGGAACGCTTAAAAATTATGTATCAGTAATTAAAACGATTTATAAAGATCATTATAATAAGGATATTGATACTAATGATGATGTTCTTAAATTGTTAAGATGGGAAAAATATAATTATAAAAATATTAAAGAAACATTTAAATTTATAAGTGACGATGTCAAGGGATTTGCCACTAAATACTTTAATAGGTTAAATGTAATTCATTCAGTATTCGCTAGGGTTTATGGTATGTCTAAATTAGTAAATCAATTATATCCATATTTACTTCAATCTGTTAAAAATTATGATGAGAACCGCTCTAAAATCGCTAATATTGATGAAGTTAATATATCATTTGATAAAAATACAATTCTAGACAATATGAATAAATTAGATGATCGTATTGATATGCTCATTTATGGTTTATATTTTCTAATTCCTACACGGCGGATTGGTGAATACATTAAAACTAAAATCGCTAAAACTGAAGCAGATATAAATGATCTTAAATTTAATTGGTATTATCAAGGCAAAATATACATAAATACATCTAAAACAAAAGCATCGGTTATTATAGATCTTCCTGAAGTAATTGATTTAAACATTGATGATAATGATGAGTATATGCTAGGAAAACTATATACTTCATTCACAATCACATCTAAATTAGGTAACATAACTAAAAAAATATATGGTAAATCATTTAAACCTAATCAGGTGAGGCATTTATACGCAAGTTATATGAATAATAAAGGTTCATCACTTGCAGAAAGAGAGGCATCTGTTGCTGGAACGCATTCGGTTATTCAACAACTTAAATATATTTATAAAGGGGTATAAATAATAATATATGCTATAATTAGAAATAAATTAAAATGGATAGTTCAGTTAAAGCATCATATAAAGAGAAAGGTTTTCGTAGTAAATTACCTGTAAAAAAACCAAGAGCAAAGAAAGACCCTCAACCTACAACTACCTCTTTAATCACATCAGCGGAACGGCAAGCGATTAGATCAGGTCAAGCAAAACTTATAAAAGAAACTGAAATGGCATCAGCAAGCGCTATTCAACGTGCTATACGTAGCAACCTAGCAAGAAAGGCAGTAAAAACAATGAGAGCATCAATGCCTAAACCAAAAAATGAAATAGTTTCAAAAATGAAAGCACCAAAAAATGAAATAGTTCCAAAAGTAACAGCGCCTAAAAAAGAACGCAAAGCAAGAGTTCCGCGAACACCAAAACCAGTTTATAAAATGAGTTATGCTGCAGCACTCAAAGAATGGAATATGTCTCATAATACCGGTATGTATTGCAACCCTCGTAAGGGAAGTACTGAATATAATGCTGTTCAAGCGCTACGCCTTTAAGTGCGTTTAAACTCTATGAATTTAATTTTCTCTCTATATAATAAGTAGAATGGAAAAATATAACGAAGGAAAAATATATTTATTAAAATGTAAAAATGATCCAAACCTTGTATATGTAGGTTCAACTATAAATACTTTATATACTCGGTTAAAATCTCATAAATCAAACAGCAAAGTTAAACCTAATTCATTACTTTATAAAACTATTAATAATGACTGGGATAATTGGGATATAACTTTATATGAAAATTACAAATGTGAAACAAAGAAGGATTTACAAAAACGCGAAGGTGAAATAATTAGATTACTTGGTAGTTTAAACACCAAAATTGAGGGTAGAACTCATAAAGAATACTATAATGAAAATAGGAGTTATGTTTTAAAACAAAAGAAAGATTATTACGTTGCTAATCGTGATAAAATTCTTGAAAGTAAAAAGGTTTATTATATTAATAATAAAAAAAGCATAAGTTTAAAAAGTAAGGCACGTTATATATATAATAAATATACTAATAATCATTATAGTAACATAAAAAAAGAAGAAGATCCTATTTCTTGCCCTTCTGGTACGCCTGAACCACTTCAAGCAATATAAAGGGTTTATTCATACCCACCTGATTTTTCTTAACATTATATTTAGATGGTTTCGCTTTAGACGAAGGCATATTCTAATATAAGATAACATTTTAATAATCAAAAAGTATATAAGTTGGTTGTTTGGTTTTGGTTATAAATACTTCTGGTGCTTTATGAGTTATTTTTGGCAATTTAGATTGTAAATTTGGATTTTTATATTTATTATCATTGATTACGACTTCTTCCATAACATTTTCAATTGGTTTTGGTTCAACAATTAAATCAAGTGAATTTACCGGATCTTTAACTTTGCGAGGTTTAGCAACTTTCTTTGCTTTTACCGGTTCAGGTTCAGGTTCAGGTTCAGGTTCAGGGTCATTTATCAAATATTCTTCTTTGGTAATTTTAGCGTCATCTTTAATATATTTAGGTGGATCTGCTTTCTTTATTTTAATAGTTTTAGGTTTTGTTACTTTAACCGGTTCAGGGGTCGGTTCAGGTTCAGGGGTTGGTTCAGGTGTAAGTTTTGCTTCACGTTTTGCTTTCTTTGCTTCTCTTGCCTTCTTTAGCAATTCAAGTCGTTCATCGTAAGTTAGGGGCATATCTATATATTAACTCTCTATATTATTATATAGAAAATAATTTATTCAACAGGCACACATTTAACCCAACCCTCTTTAATACTTTGCTCTCTTGCCACTTCATCTTCAATATTTCGCTTGTATTCCTCATCATACGTTTTAATTTGTTCCTCAACTTCTGCCGGCATATATGGTTGGTTCATTGGATTATCAGGAGAATATACCCAATCAATTCGCGGTGTTTGATGTACTAAACCATCTTTTAAATGTTCATTATGAACTGCCTTTAATGCCTTAATTTCATCACTAGTAAGTTGTAAAACTTCTCCTTTACGTTCTCTTATTGTCATTTTAGTTGCGATACTCAACAGGAATTCTTGATTTTTAGGTATCGCGGTACCTAACGCACCCTGTCCAATTGTCATCAGGTAATCATATTCTGCTTTGTCTTCATCATCATAATCATTAGGATAAATTGAAGTAGCGCTAAACATTATATTATTTATTATATTATCTATTTAATAGAAATATATTATTTTTTAAATGATAAACACAATTAAATTAAAAAATATTAATGCGGAAGTTAGGAAATATAAAAAATATAAAGCACCACAACCAAATAATAAATCACTACCTCCTTTATGGTTTAGTATGATTAGCGCATCACCAAAAGGTGCTGGTAAAACGTATAACACAATTCAATTATTGACTGCTTATGAAGAAAGCGGATTTACATATGACGGTGAAAAGGCGGATATGAGGGTGATATGGTTCTCCGGTGCTACAGCATTCAGTAAGCAAAATGCCATTATAAGAACCTTAAAAACGTTACACGAAGACGACATTCACGAAGTGAGCGATAAAAATAGCGAAATATTCCAAGAGGTATATGATAAAATACTTACCGAAAAACAAGAAATAGAACGGTATAATGAATACAGAGATATATATAATAAATTTATTAAGGGTGATATTAATAAATTGACCGATGTTGAACTACTAGAACTTGAAGATCGTGATTTTATTAATCCTGATAATGACCCTGATGCCCCTGAATGGAAAGTGCCACGTATTACATTTTTCGTTCTTGATGATTTGATCGCTAACCCTGTTGTATTTGGTTACCGTAAAAATAACTGGATAAATAAACTTGTTATTAAACATCGCCACGATAGCGATGTGCTAGTTCCTATTAATTTAATTATGATCTCACAAAATTTTAAAAGTGTTCCAACAATTATACGTAAAAATAGTGATATGTTCGTTTTATTAAAAAATAGTAACCGAAAGAAAATTATTGAACAAGTTAGCGATGAAGTTGGATCGGTGTTAAGCATTGAGGATTTTACTAAATATTATGATTACACAACAAATATACCTTATGGATCGCTTATAATTAATGTTCATAAAGACGAAAACGACGCAAGACGTGTGAGGATGGGTTGGGATACTATTTTAACCAAAGATGATATAAAAAAATGTAAATGTGTAAGTCAAGGCAAACCCTATGGTAGTTGTGGTTTAAAATAAAAATATATGTTAATATTAGAACAATTAATAATATGCCTCGTGGGAGACCTGTTGGAACTACTACTGGAACTGATACTGAAAAGAAACGCCTTAATCGTGAGCGTGTTAATCGCCATAAAGCAAAAGTAGCACGAGAAGCTGAAATGGTAGAGGATGAGTTGATTGATTGTGAAGATGAAAAGAAGGTATTAAACGCTAAAGTTAAAAACCTTACTACAATGTTAAAGAATTGTGGAGATCAAGTATCAAGCATAATGACCGATGTAAATAAAATGGGTGCAAAGAAACCAAGAGTTCCTATAGCAACTAAAATGGCGGCTGCTACAACTATCGCCGGTGCTTTAAGAGGTAAGATTGCGCGTAATAAAATGAAGGCAATGTAATAATTATATAATTATATAATAAAGAATGACAACAAAAACTCAAGATTTTTATATTGATACATCAACCGTAACTAATAAAGATGATATAAATATTATATTACCACATCCTATCGTAATACCTGAAACAAGCAAAGCATATATAACGATTAAAAACTTTACGATGCTTAATAGTATATATAATATAAGCGCCGATTTGTTAAATAATACATTTACAATTATATCAACAATACAAAACTATATAAAGAATAAAAGCGGTAATGGCGTCGCTTTATTTGATAGCACCTTAATATTTAATACAGCAAACCCTGATATATATCATCCAAAAGTAGGCATCATAAGTTGGAACGCGGTTACAAAATTTGAAACATTAACAACAACCGCTGTTAATATATATTATTATAATACTTTTATTACCACAACAAATACTAATGTAACACAACAAAATTCATATTTGAGAAATATATTTGATCCTAACCAAGTTAATACATTACATTACGTAAGAATTAATAGTGAGGGTTATATTATATTTAAAAAAAATACATCACCTAACAATGGGGATTTTTTAAAAACCATACAAATTGCGAAAAAATACACTAAACCAACAAATCCAGTATATACTTTAACATCAGCAACTGATACTTATACTGCTTATGGTTCATATGATGGTATTAATTGGGTTGAAGCAATTAATTATCTAGATCCATATACGATGGAATGGACAACCGCAAATATAGCGCTATCAACATTAACAAAAACAATCACATTTGGTGTTGAGTTTGACTATGATTATACTCATTATAAAATTAGATTTGCTTCAACGCAAAACACCGATGCTAACTACGCATATTTTGAATATACTAATTGCTACTTATCTAAATATGAAACTACCGAAGTTTTAGCAAGTAATCAAACACAACTAACAACTAACTACACGATACCTGATGGTGTATATAGTATTAATTCATTAAATAGTTATTTAAATAGCGCATTTATTCTTAATGGTTATAATAATTTAAAAGCGTCATATTTTGATTATAATTATAAGTGGGTAATTGCTAATAATGAAACAGCTTATATATATTCTGGTTTAAATACTCAAGATCTACAATTTAATCTTAATTTAATATTTAATAAGAAACTATCGGTGATGTTAGGTGGTAATGGTGGTGATAATGTTTTAAATTTTAACTTTGGGCGCGTAGGAAGTTTTACATCACCTAAAACAATAAATTTATCATCATTTAAAAAACTTTTAATAACTTCTAATTTAAAACTGACACATACCCCTATTACTAACTTAAATAATACCGATAAAAGCGAAGGTGTCGGTGATGTAATACTATGGATTGATAGAGATGTTGCACCATTTGAATATATAAATTGGACAAATCCAACCGATTATCACCTTGAAATTGATAATAAAAATATAAATAATATAAATATTAAAATATTAAATGAGTTTAAACAGTCACTCATAATACCTTCTTATTTAATATGCTTTAATATATCAGTAATGGATAAATAAAAATGTTTATATATAATTAGATAAATAGTAAATGTTCCCTAGTTTTATAGTTCCTGCTATGGGGGCGTTTGGTGGTATGGCGTTTAATGAGGCAAAGACGCAATTTTTCAAGCATGCACCAGATATAATAAATGAAGTATTTGAGAAAGGACGTAACACCCTACAAGGTATGTTAAATCGTTATAAGAAAGCTAAAACGACTTTAAAGAAAAATAAAGTACCATCACGAACTATGAGAACTCCTCAACGCCGTCTTCGTAAGCGCATCGGTTAATTTATTAAGTTTCTAATTTATATTTTAATTTTTATACTGAATTACTTATAACTATTTCAGCATTAGATGACGATGATGATGATGGGGCACTTCTTGTTCTTTTTTTAAAATCTACTATTTTAATCTGTAAAGGCAATTCTTCATCATCAAATAACATATTTACTTGTTTTTTTATAGATGAGTTTATATCGCTGAACTCAATATCGTTAATCAAATTATCAAACTTAATATTGTATAAATGTAAATCTTTTTTATCATCGTTCTCAATCTCACTTACTAACAATAAATATGATTGTGATAGTTTTTTAAAATTATCCGCCTTCTCACTTGCTTTAATACTGTTATTCAATGAGATTATAAGGACAGATACTGAATTGACTATAATATTATATAGTTTTAAATCATTACCATCTACTGTAATAGAATTAATAATCGCCATAACAGAACTGGTAAGAACTAAAGGGATATTAAAGCACATTTTAACTCTATTCCAATAAATATTCGCAAGATTACAAGTAAGCGATAATGCTTCAGCTTTACTTTTTAATATATGAAGTTTTCTTTCAATTTCCATTTCTACTACTATATTTTATTTTAATTATGAACTATACATTTGCCGTTTCATATCAATAAACGAACGATCCTCCTCATCAAGTTCTTCAATAGCAATGGCGATATTAACTTTACTGTTACCAATACCACTTCCATATTTATCATTTAATATAATTGTAAAGGTGTCAAAAGTCTGCGCTGGTATGGTAATATAAGGCATATCTCCATCGTCCATTTCAATTCCGTTAATATACCCTACACCAATTGTAATATCACCATTACCATCGCTATTATAATAAGAGGCATTATTATATAATATATTTCTCAATTTAACCACCATACGATTACCTTCTTGTTCTTTACCTAGTTTAGTAGTTATAACTGGTGGCGATGCATTACCATCAATATATGTTGATGTGCTTGTGCTGTGTGATGCTGGTGGTGCTTCAAATAATGCGATCGGCGGCGATGTATAACCATAACCACTATTCACCATTTTAACATATGCCACTGATGTTGCTAATAAAGTAATACGACCACCGACAGCTTGAACTGGTGCTATCGTTCCACCTGTTGGTGTAATAGTTGTTGTATTTATAAATCCAGCGCCTCCTGTTGTTGGTGCAGCGAAAGCAGTAATACGTCCAGTTGTTATAGTTGCCGCTAATCCACCTGTTGGTTGTGTTGGTGCTACAAGATCCGGCGGTGTTGCTATTAATCCGGTTTGTGATGGTAAATAATTTGTTCCAGCGGTTAAAAGAGTGACGGCAGATATGCGTCCGCTTACAACATTAGCATTTGCTGTTGCACCACTACCACCTATGGTAAGTGTTGCGGTTGCTTGTGTTTTTGTTGGTTGTGGTGCTGTAAAATATGCTTCATTAAGATTAGGTAAATAACCAGATCCACCGGTGAAAGTGATAGCAGATATACTACCATTAGTTGAATTAGATAGGGTAATCGTTAATGTTGGTGCTGATTGTGATCCTGTTCCATTATAAATTGCCGGAATAGTTAATGTAGGTGTTGATGTATATATACCGCCACCATCTTCAATTGTAATTGATGTTATAGTTCCTGTTGGAGATGTTGAAAATTTGATCTTTGCCGGTATGGCATCAGGTGCTGATAGTAGAAGTGTAGCTGTTCCAGTGTAAAAAGTTCCACGATTTACAATAGTAAAACCAGATACAGTTCCTGTTGCTGATATAGAAGCAGTTATAACGGCATCTCTACCGCCATCAGGAGCAACAACGGTGACAGTAGGTGCTATACGATAACCAGCACCAGCATTTCCTACCGATACTGTTCCTATATGAGTTCCTACAGGAATAGAAACAGTTAAGGTAGTTGTTCCATAATATCCATTTAGTGTTGGATTACTTACCGCCAAACCAGAACATACACCAGATGCATTTGTATTAAATGTGATTATAGCTGGAACTTGGTTGTGATTAAATACTAATGTAGGCGATGATGTATAACACCCATTCGTTGTTGCGTTAGAAACGGTTACACCAGTAACTACACCTGATGATGTGGTTGCTGTTCCTGATACAACTTGTGTTGCTTGTGGTGGTAATATAGTATAATTTGGAACAACTGAATATCCTTTACCAGCATTTGATATTGCTAATGCTGTAATAACACCTGCAGTGATAGTTGGACCAATGACTAAACCTGTTCCATTAGTTCCATTATTATCAACTGATATCATACCTGATGGAGCACCACAATATCCACTACCACCAGCGGTTACATCAATAGCGGTATTAGCGGTTGTAGCACCTACGCTACCATTAATGGCGGTTGGTTTCATATAAGCAATAGCGGAAGCGCCTTTGCCTGTATCACTAATAAATGAAATTGTAGGTTGTCTTACAAAACATATATCAGTTGATGGTGTTCCAGATCCAGCGATAATACTTAAACTTTCCACACCAGACCCCCTGTAATCATTTGAGTATTGCCTTATATATAATCTTGATTTATCTTCAATAGCAACCGATGGAACGCGGAATGTGAATTCTTTACGAAGCGCATCAACATATATAGCGTTATCAGTATTTAAATAAATAATTTTACTTACTTTCTTGATTTTCTTGAAGTATGACATTTTCTTATATTTAATATTCTAATATAGGATAATATTTAAAAATAAGGGAGTTATGCTTTCATAAATTTATCAATTTTTATAATCCACTAATAGGGTAGTGTTAGCGCCTATAACATTATGCTTTAATTCAGCGGTTTTAGTTTGCGCGATGCTTTCAAGTATTTTAAGATTTCTGTTATTATTATACCCTACGATTGGTCGTTGAACATACATCAGTTGATCTATTATTGTAGGTTTATAGGTTGTCTTTCTTAATATTTCGCCACTATGACCTAATATGTTTGTAACCTCGTATATATTAGTATGAGGGTTATTATTAGCGATGTTTTCCTCTGTTGTTTTAGCATTATTTAATCCACCAGGTGAGACTTTATTAGATAGCTCTTTCTCTATCAATTTAGCGTAATTAAATCCTTGTCCATAAACACTTGTGGCATTAAATGCCTTCTCGGTTGCTGAACCGTTAATCATTTTCAATTTTCTAATATATATTTATATTTTTATTTATGATAATGTAAAAATAAGTAGGATATATGAACTGTTATATATAATTTATTCAACGTTAATTTGGCGACCTGCACCTATATTTAGCACACGCGATGATTTCACAATTAGGATAGGGTAGATAACTTGCGTACAAGCAGTATCAAAGGTCGCGGTCCAGTTGATCGCGCAACTAGCGCCTTGAGTATTAAGACCAGACAGGTAAAACACGTTAGGGTTTAGCAGTGACATATCTTGCCAGCAACTTCCGTAATATTTAAAGAAGTGGCGAAGTGATACGCAAGCAGGGTTGAAGCCATCAGCGCCGAGATCTTGATTTTCGTAACCGAGAGCGAGCAAGTTCTGGTTGTGGATCTCAAGGGGATCAAGAGGGGCAAAATTGATTTGCCTGTTATTGAGGGAAAATACACTTGTGCGAATGAATTGCAAATCGCGCAGGAGGTTAAGAGACGAGAAATAGCCATCACCATACTTTGATGATTTAATAGAACCAGTGTTACCAGTTGAGGCGACCGGATCAGCAAGATATTTATATATATTAGTAACAGTTCCACCAGTATCATTTGCGGTATATCCAATCATAGTTTTAGGAACAGAAGTAATACCGTCAGCGGTTAGGGCAGTTCCAATGCAACAGTCTAAACTTGATGCTGACACGTACGTTGAACAATTTATACCTGCAGACTTGGTAGTGGCAGGAAAACGAACCACATTATAATCTTCAAAACCGATCATTTTATCACCAATAGAAAGTGATGTATAATAATCATCATTAATAAATGAATAACTCTCAACAAGGAGATACATTTGCGTTAATTCAAAAGAATTATCAGTGTAGGTTACCGCAGTAGTTTCAGGGGTACCACAAAGAATGCCAGCGCTATCAAATTGAATGGATAAAACAATTTCACCCATAACGTCAGTATCCCAGACACTGGTAGAACCAGAAAGAACACCTAGAAAATGATTAATAACGATACGCTCATTAGATAAGTGAGCGGTAGCATTTCCAAGAACATTTGCCCCCACCAATTGAACTGGATTAGCGCCATCAACAGTGCCATCAGTAAATCTGGTGGTAGTATCAAAAAATTCACCGAAGCGCTTGGTAAGATTACCATAATTGGTATCAGCATAGACATTATATACAAGGTTATAGTCATTTATAATTTGGACGGTTACATTATTTACACTGCAGCTTAATCGCTTTATTAAACTGGACGTATATCTTGGTAAAACCGCTACATTGGTACCAGTAGTGGTAATTTTAGCGTGAAGTTGAAGACTTTCCATATTTAGGATACTCCCTATCGGTAGGCGGAATGTCACTATATCATTAGGAATACATTTATCACGATCTCCCATAACTTTAATTTGTTGTTTTCCAAAACCTCCACTTAATTTACGAAGGTTATACAGGAACGATTTTGGTAATTCGGAGCTTATTTTATCAAATGCCATTAGTTATTATTATTCTAATATATACACAAGATTTTAATTTTTAAAAATATATGAGTATATATAGAATATGGCAACGACATTTAATGATGCCCTTCAATTATTTAATGTAGGTACATCATCAACTACTAATATAAATGAGGGTAATATAGTTATTCCAGAAGGTAGCGAAACATTAAGTGATTTAATTAAATTAAATTATGATTTTAAAGATACGCCTTTTAATCCTGATAGTAGAAGTTATAATATATATATATGGAATAATAATACTGATGGTGAAATTAGATTTTATACTAAAGATGCCAAAAATAATAATGATTTTAACAAAGATTATTTTAGCGGTAATTATAGCGAACCGCGATTAAACTTTAATACAAAAATTGGTAAAAATGGTAAATTATATTTTTGGCATAATTTTAATTTACAAAATCCGGCAAAATTAAGCGGATGGTATGAGATCGCTAATAATATTTCAAGTATGGAAGCACAAATAACAGTTTTAGAGGTTGGACTTGGTGCAGCGGTGTCTGGTTTAGTAATAACTAATAATAATTTAGTGGCATTAACAACAAGAGTGACGGCAACGGAGGCATCTCTAACATCGCTTGGTTCAGTTGTTGTATCACAATCAGCAGATATTAATAATTTAATAGGAAGAACTGATGAATTTTTACGAACTATTGATATTAGAAGTAATCCTGAAGCAAGAGAACGTATATTTAACAGCATAGTTGAAATGTCTTTTAATCAATATACACCAGATTTTACAGCAGTTCAACAATTAGCAAGAATTCAGGCATCAAGTAGTGTGACAGCATATCGTTTAGGTATTATGAATAAATTTATTGAGGGAGTAGGGGTGTTAGCGTTTGGAACAGCTGTTTTAGCAGGTATTAAATATATAGCAGATACACAACAAAAAGAAAATTACTCAACAGAATTGATAAGAATTACCGATACTACAACTTTACGAGCGGTATCATCAGCAAATAATACTTTAATACATACCGGTATCACGATACTATCAGGTTCTAACAATTTTCCTTTAACTAATAATGAGTTTATAATTACGATACAAAAGAACGCGGTTTTAATTATAGGCATTGATATTGAAGGTATAGCAAATATATTATTAGTTGATCAAATAGGCGATCAACCGTTTAGTGTTAATGAAAGTATTTCAATTAATAGAACCCTTTTAAATGGTAGCGCCGGTAATTTAGTTTTAACGGTGTCATCACTAGGAACACTTAAACAATGGACGGAATTAAAAACAACTTATTTACAAAATAAAATATCTAAAATTGATACTAAAACACGTCGCAAAGCAAATGTAATAGGATATGATGATATAAATAATTCACATTTTACAAAAGTAAATACTACATATACTGATTATGATGGTAATAGTAGCGAAACTATAACATATAAAACATTAGAAATTAACCCAAATTACAAATCACCTACCGCTATAGAAGCGGACAGCGCAACTAATGCTGACACCGCAGCGGTTGCTGTTAAACTACAAACTAAACGTAAGATCGCTAATGTTGATTTTGATGGTACCGCTAACATTGATATAAGTTACAACAACCTAACAAATAAACCTACGAGTTTTACTGGTAATATAGGTATTGGAACGGTATCATCATCATATAATTTAGATATATATGATCAAGCAACGGCAAGAATAAGAATACAAAGTAGTAACGATGTTGGCTCTACATCATCAATTGAGTTTCGTAAAGGTGTTGAACCTGATGTATGGAGTGATTATAGATTGATAAATGATAATAGCACTTTTAAACTACAATATGAAAATAATGAATTCCCTTACGCTGATGCTACTAATATAACCACTTGGAACAAAACAAATATTATTAATAATATACAAACGCAATTTAACGCTAATGTAGGTATAGGAACAATACCAAGTGTAATCGCAACTATTAAATTAGATGTGCTGGGTGATATTAAAGCAACGGAATTTCGCGGAGGTGGAGCGAATATTACTGGACTTGCATTAGAAAACATACCAGATATACCAGCTACTAAAATCACATCAGGAACTTTACATAACGACCGTTTAAGCCTAACTGGACCAAAAGTATATGATGGTTGCGAAAATACCACATTTATACTTAATCCATCTAATAAAGTAGATATACCCCCTGTTTATTCATTTAATATAACAGCATTTGATAGATTAGCAAATACAACCGCTACATATTTAGAAGCAGGAAAATTCACTTGCACTTATGAAGACCGTAATGGTACTTATAAATTAATACCGTCGTATATTCCTAATCCTAATAATAAAGTTATATTAAATTATAGGGTTGGTGATAAAATCGTATTTAAGCACACCGCAAATACACAATATGATTACACAGAAGTTCCACAACAAAGATGGGCGAGACTTTCAGTATTTAAAATGCCTTCAAATATTGCTTGGACTTCACAAGGGCAAGAAATATCATATATGACACCAGTTATTGATTGGGATAGTGATAGTAGCAGTGTATTAGATTGGACTGGTATTAGTGTTGCGGTTTATCCAAGAAATACACCAGTCACAATGCAAATACAAGCAGGGTTTAAATATTTCTTTGTTAAATGGCAACGGAATAATGATGCTAATTTATATGATAGTTATATCACACCAGCAACAGAGGCAAGCGGTATGAATATTGCTTATGGTGGGGGACAAGGTTTCAAAATATCAGGTGATTATTCAGGTTCAGGTGGATATAAACCTACGTCAAGCAGTTTGCCTCCCCTTATGACAACAGACACAGAAGGGACAGCAAGGAGAGGATCGCGATTATCTATTGATAATGGAGTTTTAAGTGCTGATATACCTACAAGTGCCGATTTAATTACAAATATGAATACCATGCATTTTACAAATAATTTAGCGACTAGTAAGATTGATATTAGTAGTAGTTATGTTGCACCTAATGCTACTAAATTGCAAACTATACGAAATATAGCAGGTGTTGGTTTTGATGGTAGCGCAGCAATAGATATTCCGTATGATAATTTAACAGGGAAACCTGGATTGTTTAGTGGTGCTTATAATGATTTATCAGGAAAACCGACTTTATTTAGTGGTGCTTATAATGATTTATCAGGAAAACCTAATCTGTTTAGTGGTAGTTATACTGATTTAACAAATAAATTATCAGCAGGTTCAGGTATAACAATTGATAATACAACTATATCTGCAACAGCACAAACGCCTACATCAGCATCATTAATAAATATATTAAACTCGTCACAATTTTCAAATAATACTGGGACAAGTAAAATAGATTTAGTATCAATTCCATATTATAACCTTACTTATAAAATTGGCGTTGGTAATGGTTTAGCAATATCCACAGGATCAGCAACAACAAACCCAATTATAACCCTTAATTTATCAGCAGGGGGTGATATAGCAATAAATAATGGTGTTAATCCAGCAACTATTGGGATTACTTATACATCAGCAAATCTTATAGGTGCATTTTCAGGTCAATTCACAGATACATTAAATAAAATATCTTTGGCATCAATTCCATATTATAACCTTATTAATAAATTATCCGCAGGATCAGGAATAACAATAACAGAAGGAAGTGCAGTATCATCACCAGTAATAACAGCATCAGGATTTACATCAGTAGGTCTTTCATCCTTATTTAACGCAACACAATTTACAAATAATGTTGGGACAAGTAAAATAGATATGGCGTCAGGATATAAACCAGCATCAGCAGGGACTGCGGATACATTAGCAACAGCAAGATCCATAGGAGGAACTTCATTTAATGGTTCAGTAGATATAGCAGTAGCATTAGCAACAGCAGCAACTACATTAGCAACAGCAAGATCCATAGGAGGAACTTCATTTAATGGTTCAGTAGATATAGCAGTAGCATTAGCAACAGCAGCAACTACATTAGCAACAGCAAGATCCATAGGAGGAACTTCATTTAATGGTTCAGCAGATATCAATATTTCCTATTTTAATCTTATTAATAAAATTACTGTTGGTAACGGTTTAGCAATAACTCTCGGTTCCGCTATATTATCACCAAATATTACTCTTAATTTATCAGCAGGGACAGATATAGCAATAAATACTGGGGTTAATCCAGCAACTATCGGCGTATCATATACATCAGCAAATCTTATAGGTGTGTTTAATACAACTGACTTTGTAAATACGGCATCTAAAATAACATTATCACAGCATACCAGTAATTATGTAGCAAGAGTTAATACCGAATTAACTACCGCAATTGGTGGGAAACAAGCGACTATTAATAGCACAGCAAATCAGATTATTATAGGTAACGGTAATGGAGCAACGACAACAAACGCAGGATTAACTTGGACGGGTGGAAATACATTAAATGCAACTAATATTGCTGGAGCAGGATCAGCAATAACCGCTTTAAATATGGGTAATGCTGGCAGTGGTACATTAGCAGTAGCACGAGGTGGAACAGGTGCAGGAACTTTCACAGCAGGAGGGTTACTAATTGGTAATACTACGAGTGCATTTTCACAAGCAACAGGTTTAACTTGGACGACCGCTACTAATTTATTAACTGCTACTAATATTGCTGGTGCTGGATCAGGAATAACCGCTTTAAATATGGGTAATGCTGGTAGTGGAATATTATCAGTATCAAGAGGTGGATTGGGAACTGATACGGTATTAGATACTTCAATTTTGGTAGGTGCAGGAGCAAATGCAGTTCAAACTTATGGAACTTTAACTTATGATTATACTAATAGGACTTTAAAATCTGATAGGATTACAGGATATTTACCTTATACCTCAACTAATGCAAACATAACAGAAGCATCAGTTTATATATCATCAACCCCAACAACAGACGCAGCATTAACTAAAAATATTAAAACAAAGAATGGTGAATATATTATATCCGCTTCATCAGCTGGATATAAATTAGAAAATATATATGATAATAATAGTGCTACTACTTGGCAGACTGGCACAAGTTCATATGTTAAACAAGCATCAGGATTTTGGACGACTGGAACTAATTTCCCCACTACTCATTTAAATCCAACAACTACTATTTATGGTGAATGGATACAAGTGAAGTTTCCAAGAAGAACCTGTGTTGATGATATACGAGTTCTTCCATTAGCAGGTGCAACATATCCTAATTCAATATATGAATGGTATTTATTAGCGACAAATGATGTGACTGGAACGAATTGGATTAGGATATATTATAATTTTAAAACATTTTTAACGAGTTCAGAACAAAACTTATTACCTGCTTTAGGAAATACAAATACTACTCAATATTTATATTATAGATTGGTCGTTAGTCGGGTTTTAGGCACAGCAGGAGCGGCAACAGGTTCAACTTTAAGTTTAATATTCTTAAATCTAAAGTTTTTGATTAAGGATACTTTAATGTATAATGATGCGGTAGTATTGATTGGAGAACCAATAGCAACAGCACCAGCGATTAATACAATATTAAATGTTAATGGTGGGGTAGACATTAACGGTGATTTAAATCTTGGGTTGGGTTCATCATTTCGTATTAATGGGACACCATTTACTGGGAGCAAATGGACGGCAGGAACACCATCAACTGATATATATTATAATCTTGGTAATGTGGGGATTGGTAATACCGCACCGACTGGGACATTATGTTTAGGTAATTCGGCAGTAGCAGGTAGTGATGGTTTCCTATTAATAGGCAAGAATAATGGAGCAGGTGGAGCAAGAACACAAAGAATAGGATATAATTCTTCATTTGATTTAACAATAGGCGATTATGGTGGTGGAACTGGTGCATGGGTTGAAGCAATTAAGTTTTCTTATGCCGCACCAGCAAATAGTTTGGTTGTAAATGGTAGTGGAAATGTATATGGTGGAAGTTTAACATCAGGTGGTGATTTATCAGTAGGTGGTACTAGTTATTTACGAAGCAACACTTATATTTATTCAGGTAATGAAGGTTCTGGTATAGCATTATATTTTGGAACACCATTTACTGGAACACCAAATGGAGCAAGTAAGGGTGCTATTATTGCCGAAGCTATAAGTAGTTGGAGTAGGCATAATTTATGTTTTTGTTTAAATACTGACGCAGATAATGGTACAAATGCAGGAACAGGAAACTCATATATGAAATTACATTCAAATGGATATATAGAATGTTTAAGAGCATTTTATTATTCACAAGGTGGTGGATTTGGTTTTAGAACTAACGCAACAGGTGCATTTAGTAATCAAGTTAATTTTAATGATAATGGTAATAATTATCAAAGTAATAATTCTTATTATTGGACTATAAGTAGTGATGAACGCATCAAAGATGATATAACCGAAGCAGATTATGAAACATGTTATAATAATATTAGTAAATTAAAATTAAAACGCTATAAATATAAGAAAGGGGTTAATCAAATTATATCAAAGGATAAATATAAACTTGGATTTATAGCACAAGAAGTTAAAGAGTTATTTCCTAAATGTATTGATGTTAAATCAATAACTATTTATGATGATAATAATGAAGTCTTTGAAGTTATTGAAGATTGTTTGAGTGTTGATGCGGAACAAATTAATATGAGTTTATATGGTGCTTTTAAACATTCAATAAATATAATAAAATCACAAGATGAACGCATTAAAGAATTAGAGACAAAGGTTGAGCGGTTATTAAATTATATATCCTTATAATAAGAAGATGCCTTACACACAATTATTAAAAGCAACTAATGGGAAAAATAAATATACTATGATATTTTATGATCATTTACGCAAGAAAGTTAAGACAGTTCATTTTGGCGCTGTTGGGTATCAATCATATCCGGATCATCAAGATTTACAACGCAAAATGAATTATTTACAACGCCACGAAGCACGCGAGAATTGGAATGATCCAAAAACCGCTGGTGCATTATCAAAGCACTTGCTTTGGAATAAAACCAGTTTATCAGCAAGTTATAAAGATTTTATGAACCGTTTTGGGTTTAACCCCTATTAATTATTATATAAATATATATTAAAATGCCAAAGAGAACTACGGAAGAATACCAAAATGATTTTGATAAAAAATACAAAGATTATTTAATAGGCAAAAATGGAGATTTTACTTGTAATAAATGTAAGAAGATCTGGTGTCCTACACCTGATGATGTTAATAGGAAGGCGATGCACACTTATTATAGGTGTTGTGGTACTTGTAGATTATATTTATATAATAAATCACTAGAATATAAAAATAAGACATATTAATAAATTTTATTTATATTTATTATAATGATTGTATATTTAGATATACCAGATGATAAATATAAAGAATTAAAGAAACGCTATCCAATCCGCCGTAGTGAAGTAAATAATAAATTATATTTTGATACGCAATTGCCCTATTTTGGAAGATTTATGAATACAGGAATGCCCTTCCAATTACAAGAATACGTAATAAGCAAAGCGTGTTGGGATAATGTATGTGTTAAAGAAATTGAATATATTTAATTATATTATATATTAGTATAATGTGGATCTATTTTGTTTGTAATATATTTAAATGTTATTTAGGGGTTAATATGGGTCTTTCATTGATTAAATTCGGCGTTGATTGTATAATTGATGGTTTAAAGTTATTGGTTGTTTAATTTATTCATCATCATCATTATCATCATCATTTTTTTCTGGCGGTATATATGTTATATTTGTGTATCCTTTACCTTGTTTAGAATTACCTTGTTTAGAATTTACCCTTATATTGGTAAGTGATTTATTACCTATTTTACATTGTATAAATGCTGATGCTAATTTTTTAAGATCTATATTATCGGTATATCCACAATCTTTTATATTTAATACTATATCTTGTGTTAGCATTTTATGATCATCATTAGCGGAATGCCTGAAATGTTTTGTTATTATATCTATTAAAGTAATGGGTTTATCTTGTTTAAGAACAGCAGACGATTTTTTTACGATGTCAGGCATTTTCTTATCGTTGCCATAATGATCTAATATATAAAGTGTAAAAGCATCAATTATATTATTTTGTTCAACCATATCTTTAATATTTTTATTTGCTAATTTGAGAAATGCTACATCTGGAATTAGATCCTCTTGTTCAACAAACTTTGATTTATATAAAAATTGAACACAATTATCTAAAGCATCTATTGGATCAGGGTCTTTAATTTCATTACACATAAACATTAATGAGAATTGAGGCACGAACTCAATAGCGGAATTGTAAAGTGGTCTGGCACTCATTTTATCACCACCACTTGCGAACTTCTTAATTAACGCCCCATTCAATGTTGCGTTTTCATCTATTTCGTTAGATATTAGCAAGCGTTTATTACGAGCATTGATCGCCCACATTAAATTAGCGTCTTCATCATTCACTTTATTAGTTTTAGTAATAAATGTGCCAGCGTGGAATGTACCTACGTATGAATTAAAAGCATTTTGTAATAATAAAGTTATAACGCCTTTACCACAATTTCTACTACCTTTATTTATATACCATTTCTTATCTTTATAATGACCAGCAAGTATTCTTGCTAATGAATACATAAAATATTCGCGTTCTTCATCATCAGGATATATTGGAATTATTACTTTTTTCAATAATGTAGATAAATCACTTTCGCTATACGTTGGAAAATCACGATTTATAAACTGTGTAAATTGAACATTAACCTCATTATATTTATATAGTTTTTTATCAACAAATGAATACACACCATTTTTAAAGGGTAAGTATTTAATAGATGCTTCTTGATTGTTTTTTAAGAAGTCATCATTGGTTTTAAACCCTAAATTTTCAACCATTTTAATACACTTTTTTATAGAGGTTTCATCGCGGTTGTAATATATATAATTTTTACCTACTTCTTTTTTTATAGGAGTTTCATATATCCAGTTATATATGGTTTTAGATATGGTTTTAGTATCATCAGTCCATATATTACCATTTTTTATATATTTATTTTTATCACAAGTAAGCATTTTATCACCATATTTAGATATTATAGCATCGCAAGCGTCACCATCATCAATTATTATTATTTCATCATCATTACTTAGTTCATCTTCATAATTCTCTGGTATATCTAGTAGTTCGTTAAACGGTTTAATTGCGATCTCTAAATTATAACCAGTTTTATTTTCAATAATTGCCGAATATTTTGCTAACCATTCAGGGGTTGTTTTCTCCCTATTTTTTTCATTATCTGGTATTTGTAATCCATCAAATATTATAGCGCATATAATATATGGAGTTCCATCAATTTCAACGTATAACATATTTTTATTTTTAAAGATCGTATAAAGTTCAACTAAACATTTATTTTCAATATCGCATAAAATCCGGTTGGTTGTTTTAGCAAATATATTTTTTAATTCATCTTTACGAACCTCATCGTATATTTTTTCATATATAGGTAATGCTGATATTGATTTATGAATATTCTCAAATTCAGCCATCATATCTATCCAATGATCAATATCATATATAGTTTTATTACCATTCAACATAGCGAGGAAGTTTATTTTACAATCATCTTTACTTATATCTAAATCATTAGACCATTTTGTTAATAAAGTTTCTCTATTTTCAATATAATCATTTAAATATGGGCATTCTATATTATTATTTTTACATAAAGTAGATAATATAACAGGGTGACAATTTTTAAAGTCTAAATCAATATATAATCCCTTACATATGGTATGTCTAATTTTACGAGGTAATGATTGAATACCTACGCCATTTTTAGCGAACCAGCGCCCTAATTTAGCGGTATATTTACGAGATTTTTGATAGGAGATTTTAATGAATTTATTGTAATTAGCGATGTATTTCTCACATATTTTTTTAGGATCATACTCATAATCGCTTTCTTTATCAATAGGGCATTCTTGCTTGTAATTATCCCATTTTTTAACGATATATTTTAACTCTTGAATAAGTGCTATCTCCCCTAATTCTACAACCCCAAACTCTTTCTTAAATGTCATCTTTATATTTATAGTATCTATTATAATATAAGATAATAATTTATGCTTATATAGTTTTTTACTAAATAAAGTTAATAAAAATAAATAAATAATTTAGCGATAAAACGCCTTTTTTAATTTCCCTTTTCATCAAAAATTAAGATGTTATTATCTTTAATATATTGATATGCTTTAACATATCTAGATCTCATTACACAGGAACTTTTATTGGTCATTTCAATACGATACTTGCGATATTCTTCATCTTCATTGTAGCGTTTGGCGTGGTATTTTCTCATATATTCCCTCATATATTCTTGCTTCTTTTTTCTAGCGATTTCAGCTTTTGTTAAAGTAGTATCAGGAACTGATGCTGTTATTTCTTGGATCGGTTCAGGAATTACATCAGGAATTGGTATTTCTTGAATTTCAGTGGTTGTCGTGGGTAGGGGTAAGGGGATTTCTTCATAAAGTTCAGGGTGTTCTTCACGATACATTCTTTCGCAATTTTCAATAACGTATTTTTGGTGTTTTTTAGATGAAAAATGCTTACATCTCAATTTTGGTCTATCAATAAATATACTTCCACATTTACATTTACATTTACCTTTAAGATTACCTTCATCATATGTTTCTAATATCCACCTATTGCCACAAGGTATATTAATGTAATCGTTCATTCTATCTATATATACAACAATATATTAATTTATTCTTATATGATTTTAATAAAATAATCTAGCGATAAAACGCCCTTTTTTTGGATCTAAAATCTGCCGTCCCATTTCAATTTTGCCGTCCCAACCCTTTTTACAATATATATATACTATCTACTATATTTCTTACCATTTTAATAAGAATATAATAAAGATTAATAATAATAAATAAATAATGGGACGGTTGGGACGGCAAAACGGCAAATTAGAAAAGTTTTTAGTATAAAAATAAAAATAAAAAATTATTTTATATAAAAAAATAGTTTATATTTGCCGTCCCAGCCGTCCCAACCGTCCCAAAAAACACCAAAAACACACCATTTCAATAACAAGTTGCCGTCCCAACAACCGTCCCAACCGACCATTTCAATAAGAGGTTGGATATCGTGGTAAGGAAGGATAAAATATATGATACTTTAAAGGAAAAATGAGGTAGTTTTGGTATTAAGCGAGGTATTCATCATTAATTGATGTAATTCCTAGATCTTCAATGATAATAATATCAACATCATCAAATGATAAGGGTTCTACCTCACCTTGATACAATTCACGAGCATAATCACAATATCTGCTATAAAAGATACAGGTAGCAAGGGGGATACCTGCGACTAGTTCATCATTGGCAAAGGTGATCAGGTCATCGGTTAGGTTGTAGGTCATTTTGGTTCTATATATATAACGTGTCTAATCCTTATATGCTTTTACTAAAACAAAAGGGGGCATAAAAATTAAACAGAATTCTCGCTAGGGGGTGCTGATACGCGCTGTGCGTGTTGCGCCATTGCGATAAACCCCTGCTCGCGTACCCATGCAAGGGATACGCGGTGTGTCTTGGATCGCTGGTGGCGTTCCATATGACACTCCTTGATCACCGCTCCACACTGACACTGGATACCCATACAGGGGGTGGTGTCTGCCATCTGCCTTAACAGGACAGGGTCGGTGATTGCAGGGGTCAAGGGGTAGGTAGGTCGGTTACGGATAGGCATCGCTCTTATATATAGTACGCGTCTAATCCTTATATGCTTTTAC
>Ga0209597_1000638_pt1 | contig 22975 bp, 17 predicted proteins | sample M_140625_MF_Meta_FD_187316 | JGI IMG/M metagenome (GOLD analysis project Ga0209597, IMG submission 187316) | Freshwater microbial communities from Lake Montjoie, Canada to study carbon cycling - M_140625_MF_MetaG (SPAdes) (version 2) | ecosystem: Environmental > Aquatic > Freshwater > Lake... | reverse complement strand
AAGGACACCGCTGTTATGCCGTGCGGCCATCTATTCAGCAAGATCGCAATTGATGAGACCTTTAAGAAGGAGCCCGGGAAGTGCCCGGCCTGTCGTACTGCTGGTGCACCTATTATAGTGTGATAGAGATGCACTGTATAGGAGCCCAAAAGGTGACCTACCCTATTTTGTTGGCGATCGGTAGCATGACATCAACAACATCTCTTAGAGCATTTACAGATAGCCATCGTATCGAGGCAAAGGGGGGCGAATGGAACGTAACCGCAATGGGCGGTGGCTGGATCGGGAAGTTCGATATTCCCGCTGCATCCTACGAGCAATTCCTCGAGCTGACCCATGACTATATCTTTACCAAGCGCGGGGCGTGTTCGCTTCTTGAACAACACTTGAAGGTTGAGGGCAAGGTGCAAGGCCCCATCCTGATCGATCTGGATTTCAAGTTTCCAAGCGGCGGTCCGCTGACCCGCAGATTCACAAAGGATCAACTCCAGCGCTTCGTGAACGCCTATGTCACCGCATTCTTTAAGTTCTTTAAGGAGCCAAAGGAGACTGGCCCTCTGCAGTTCTTCGTGATGCTTAAACCAGCTCCAGAAGATGACAAGGCGCATGGCTGCCATAAGGATGGCGTCCACATTGTATGCCCAAATATCACAACTTACCCCGAAATTCAATTTGCGCTTCGTGGCTACTTGTTACAGAGCGGCATCATGGAGTCTATCTTTGGACCCACTGGATTTACAAACGCACCCCAGGACTGTTTCGACATCCGAGTGATTGCAACGAACAACTGGTTCCTCTACGGAGCCTGTAAGCCCGACAAGGCTTGGTACAAGGTAGAAACACTCTACGAGGCCACCGACTGCAGTATTGAGGAAGTAGACTATAGCGAACTGACACCCTTGGAGCTGACGAAGATGTTGAGTATCCGCTACGGACACAACAAGGTTACGGATATTGTGCTCAAGGAAGGCGTCGATATCGAGTGGTCAGGCCTTGTCCAACGATGGGGTGCAGGTTCCAACTTTGCCAAAGCAGCCAAGTCACCTACTCTTAAAGGAGGTGCAGGAGGCCCTGAACCTCCTTCCCTGGATCTCTCCAACGATGCCCTCATTCAAGTTAGCGGGATGTCCGTTCGATCGGATCATTCAGAGGAAGATATTGCCATCGCTTATCGCCTCATCCACGAATGTCTGATCCCCGAGCGCCGTGTCAAGGATTACCACGACTGGGTCAAGATGGGAATGCTTCTGCACAATATTTCACCCACTGAGGAATCGCTAAAAACCTGGATGGATTTCAGTCGGCGCATCAAGGGGTCTGAAGACACACCGGATGCCATCTACAAGACAAAATGGGCGCAGCTTCCGGCAGAGTCCTCTGCCATCAATCGCGGCCGCAAACCGCTTATGATGGGCTCTCTCCATCACTGGGCCAAGGAGGATGCAGCAGGGCATTATCGCGTGATCATGGCGGACTCAAACCGAGATAGCGCCTACCTCAATGACACCGGCTCCCATGTAAGTATGGCCGAGCAGGTCATTCGGATGTATCGCCACGAATTCCGCTGTACTCCACTCAAGAAGGGCGCCGCTGCTTCTTCGATGGATTGGTATCAGTTCGCGGGGCATACCTGGCGTAACCTTAAGACCTGTATGCGTCTTCGGGAACGCTTGAGCAATGAAGTCCGACAGACCTTTATCAATGCGAATGGTAAAGTGGGGGTGCTCCTGGGAAAAGCGACCAATGAAGATGAACGACAGCGTCTTGAAGCCAAGCGCAAGGCTCTCTTCAAGATTGAGGGAAAGCTCCACGATAGTGGATTCAAGGATTCCGTCATGAAGGAGTCTGTCGAAAAGTTCTACGACGAGGATTTTCTGCAAAATATGAATATGGATGCCACCACGGTCGGCTTTAGCAACGGTGTTCTGGAGCTCCGCCACATTGGTGCGGATGGCCGACCGCATGTACATTTTCGGCCCGGTATGCCAGATGACTGTATATCCTTCCAGATGGGTCGCGGCATGGTAGGCAGTGAGGCCATCCCTTACATTCCGTACGATCCAGCAACACCGGCCGCTATGCAGCCGCCCGAGTATGCAGAACTCACAGATTTCTTTACCAAGATCTATCCCGATCCTGTTCTGCGCGAGTATGTGTTGACTCTCTTGTCCGCGTGTCTGGAGGGAGCCAACCGAGAGCAGAAGTTCTATATTATGACGGGCGGTGGTTCCAATGGCAAGTCCAAGATTGTGGAGCTCATGTCGTCCACCTTTGGAGAGTACCAGGAGACACTGGGCACCACGGCTATTACACGAAAGCGGCCCGAGTCCGGTGCTGCCAATCCAGACCTGGTGGTACTCAAGTGCAAACGCTTTGTTTCCATGGTAGAGCCCGATGAGGGGGAAAAGATCAACACTGCTTCTATGAAGCAGCTTTCGGGTGAAGACGTCGTCAAGGCCCGTGCTCTCTTCCAGGATCAGGATGCCTTTGTGATTATGGCCCGTATCTTCATGTGCTGTAACGATATGCCGCCAGTTTCTTCTATGGATAATGGTACCTGGCGTCGCCTTCGTGTTATTCCGCATGTTGCCAAGTTCGTGGATCACGGCCAGGCCATTGATGCTGAGAAGCACATTCACTACAAGGATCTCCTGTTGGATGCAAAAATCCGTAGGTGGCGCCCCTACTTTGCTTCTCTGCTGGTGTGGTATTATGAGAATCACTATCTTGTGCACGGCCTGAAGGAACCTCCCGCCGTTGTCGCAGCCTCCAACAAGTACAAGGAGGAGAATGACGCCTTCGCAGCTTTCTGCCAGGAGTGTGTTGTGAAGGAGACTGGGGCGGAGGTCAAGGTAAAGGATATCTTGGCCCGTTACAAGGAATGGAGTAAGTTTAATCCTGGCAAAAAGGCAATGAAGAAGGAGGATATCTTGACGCGTCTAACGGAAATCTATGGAAAACCGGTAGATGCAGCAGGAAAGACCTATGCAGGATTCCGCATGGCTTACGATGATGAGGATGTATCAGGCAATGTCATTGCAATGATTTAAGTAGCAATATTCCCTGTCCTAAAGGCAACCGATAATTCAGATAGTACTGCGGTACCATTCATCAGTTGAACTGTAATTGTATAATTTGTATTGCTATTAAGATTTGGTATGGTAAATAAAGGTAATAGGAGAACACCCGAAAAAATAGTAACATTATTACTTTTAATATTATAGGAATAATAACCAACCGTATTCCAGGACAGATCACACATCCATTTATAATTATTTTGGTTGGCGGCCAATGAATAGGTAAGATTTGAGAAAGTGGGTGCAGTTGTCGTAAAACGTGTAGTTGTTCTTTCACTGTCACAGGATCCATCTGTTGCAACCACGGCAACAGTATAGGCCGTAGAACTTATAAGATAACTAAATGTATAAGAATTTTGGCTTGTAGTGCCAACTTTTACATCATTAAGATAAATATCATAGGTAAAAGAGGCGTTAAGCGGACACCATGATATATCAGCAGATGAGCTAGTTATTTGTGATACTTCTAGGTTTATTACACTAGGCAAGTGGCTACCCGCCTCATTACAACTGGAGGGAGGAGCATATAAATTAGCTGTATTTGCGCATGTACAACAGCATCCTGCTAACTTTGCTCGTTCAAATCGGCCCATGTTTGCATAAGAACTAAATCGACGCGCTGTACCAGGAGCTACCGTGCAAGGACAGAAACAGATTTTTAAAGCATCTGTCTTTTCAGACGGTGAAGGCCAGAATACCTGACCCGTTGATAGTGCTCTTGCCAATGCTGACATCCTATTACGTAAACATAAAAAACACGAGATAAGTAACAATAATAATAAGAGTCCAGGAGATACCCACTAATTTTAGCCGATCACCAGATGACATGCCTGAGACATAGGGCAACGGGATCTGATTTGACAGAAGCATGATACCCAGGAATAGCCAGAAGGATCCATAGCAAATAAGAAAAGTAATCAAAACCTGATTATCCGGGACTCCCGCATAGTAAAAAGGGCCGGTACTGACTTGCGGACTCGAATCTAAGAACTTGCGCTTTTCAAACCGAATTTGTGCCTTGGTATCCTCTATTTCCTTTTGAAGATCCTCCGTTGTTTCTGAGGCTAAGGATTTAATTAAATCTGCAGTCTGTGTTGGGACTGAATGGTATTTTAGTGTATTTTCCAGTGAATTTAACAAAATATTACTTACCCGATAATCGGCTTCTGCTTCTGCTAACTGTTGCTGTATCTCGGGGTCTTGCGATCTCATCTCAGCAGCCTTCTCAGGATTCAGAGTCGAAATATAATCAGCCTGTGCTGTTTCATAGGCGGCTCGGGCTGAATTTAGTTGAATTCGCTTCACCTCCGATTCATTCATCCTTACCGTGTACAGAGAATAATGTTATGATGAAGGATTAACGGCCTGTGTTTCGCCATTGGCCGCCACACAGGTGGGTGCAGCAGGAGGTGCAATCGAACCATCGGCTTGAAAGGAACGGCGATTCCAGAACTTTGGATCACGGATTGTAGAGGTGTAGTACCATCTGTACAACCACGTAGCAGCACCTCCAAGAACCACAAAAAGTAATACAAAGTCGGATATATCTTTAGGAATATAACCATACGAACCCAGGGCCAGGATAACGGTAGTCGTCAGCATGATAAGAAGAACCAGCTGTAGCAGAAAAAGCGTTTCACGCTTATTTTCATAGTACCAATTGTTGATTTCAACCTGACGCCGGGCAAGTTGCTCATTGGATGTTAGCATACGCTCTTCAGCACGCTGAGTCGTAATAATTTGATCCTGGGTGTTGCTTAAATCCTGTGTGCGGCCAAGTGCAACAAGACTGTTGTGATCCATGTCCATCAGCCGGGCCATATCACCGGCTGCTTTCGTAAATGCGGAGCGTCGGGCATCCACAGTGTCAGATAGGATCCGGGCAGTTTTATCCTGGACAAATGCATTGTACTGGGCCGGGTCTGACTGGAGGGTCTGGAGGTACTGAATCTTTTCAATATCCTGCAGGTCCACAATATCTTTGGCAATGAGTGCGGACATTCTCTACCAAAGCGCATTATTTTAGACAACCTTGGTGCCTGTGTAGACTGAAATAACAGTGCCCAGAGCCACTACATTGAGGGCCACAAAGAACATGATCTGAATGCTCATAGCATGATTCTTCTCTTTTGAGTAGCGCATCATTTCTTCGAATGTCTTGATTTTTACATCCCCGGTAGTCAAGAAGATCTGTTGCTGCTGAAGCACCTGGATCTTATTATCGAGGGCCGAATTGGCGGCATCGATCTGGGGGCTCCGCCCGTTGACCATTTTGGCACGATCATTGCCCACGTAAGTGAGCACTTCCAGGAGAGAATTAAGGCGGCGATTAATGCCGATTGTAGCCTGGAGGGCTGCGGATGTATCGGCTCCCTGGGGTGCAGCGGCTAACTGAATAAACTGTGTAAGGGCGGCCACATACCGTGCCTCATAGAAGCAGTATTCTGCCTGAACTGCCTGATAAAAGGCTAAATCCGCGGCCATCTGAGTTGGGAAATCATCCACTTCACCGGGGATAACACCGGCATTCTTAAGCTGAGTGACGTGACCTCTTACAGCATCGGGGCTTATCCGCTGGGTAGATTCATCAATCGGGAGACTAGGGCTGCTGACACCGTTTGGATATACATCGCCGATCTGCGCCACAGTCGCAGAACCACCATTACAAATATCCTTCGAGAGCTGCGTGGAGGCATTTGCATAAATCTGACCGGAATACTGGAGACCGGAGGCCCCATCTTGTGTGGGTGATTTAGTGAACGGTAGCGTTACAACGGGATTCAGTGCCGCTGCGGGAGGCGGCGGCGGCGGTGGCGGAGCCGGTGCCGAAGACTGTGAATTACCCATTTCTCTACCAATGGGGTCCAATTTAGGTATCCGCTGCAAACCTTACAGTTCGAACTTTAACTTCACCACTGCCAACTCCACCCCCAATCATCTTCGGGGTTGCGACAATACCGCGTGTTATAAACATGAAAACCATAGCGGATAAGACACATAATGTAAGAAATCCAAAAGCAACGGCTATCCAGAGAAGTGCAGACCGGGTGCCAGGACGAAACGTGCGTTGAAGGCCAAGAATATTGACATAGGGCGATGGACTAGCTTTCGGGTTTATTGCCGCGACCTGATCTTCACGTGTTCCAGCTGTCCGCTGTAGTCGTTGAAGCACTTGTTTTTGTTGCGCAACTTCCTCTGCCAGGGGCCCTATTGTATCTATAACAGTAGAGTCTTGTTCATAGAGTATGGTAGATAAATTCTCATTAAACTCCCGCCACTCTGCCAAAATATTTAGAACAGGCTGTTTCCATTCAGGGGTTGGCGGATTCCGTATAAATGCTTCATAGGCACCATCAAATTTTACTACAATAGCAGCCAATGTTGCTGCAGCTGCCACCTGATCAGCATTGGACCAATTTGGATTTATAAAATTCCCACAATTGTCGATGGATGCCATTCCTCCCTACACTGGATACGCGAATTTCTACGCAGCACAGATACGGAGAATGCGACTGACACCGGATGTTGAACTGGGCCGCAGCACTTCAACAATATCCCCGGGTACTAGACCCAGGATTCGACTTTGAATGTCATGGTGCTTAATCAACGGCAGCTGAGATCGCTGAGTGATGCGCCAATGTTCAAGTTCAGCTCGGGCCTCTTCAGGGCTTAACTTCCGGTGAGGCGGCACCAGCTCATGACGCCCCAAATGGACAACCACCTGTTTAATATGAAAGAAGGTTACCCGCGCCTTGTTGGTCTGCCACATCTGCAGAGCAGCCTTATCAAAGGCCTCATTATAAGGTTCATTCAGAAGAATGATAACATCGTATGTGTAGTGCAGTGCATCTTTCTTAAGAGACTGATCGTAGGCATCACGGAGATAAGTATTAAGATGAGTGCGGAGACGATCCACAATTTGATAAATCACCACTGCGTTAGGACATGTTGCACTGCCACCGGGCCTAGCCGGTACATAGATATCGAGAGCCTTATTTCCGGCATCCGTAGTCCCACTGGCTAATTCAAGAATTTGGTCGGGAGAGATGTTACGGTAATCCGTTGTATCATATCCGCGATCCTCGAGGATCTGCAGAATAGTGTAACGGCTGCGAATGATGATGTCGGCGGTTTCAGGGTCCATTGTAGTATCTATAATGGACTATGAAAGGATAGTGTCAAGTTTACACAAAATAAAATACAAAAGTAGTATGTGGGCTCCCGTGTTAGGATATCTACTGCAATTCATGCACGGACTTCTTATGGTAGCTCTGTGGTTATCACCCGTCTATGTTAGGAACCCCAAGTGGCTTTTGGTCGGAATTGTACTTCAAGTCCTGATACTGATGCACCAATATTTCCTGGATGATCAATGTGGTCTGGTCCTTTTAGAAGATTGGCTGACGGGAGCCCAGTACTCTGGGAGCAATGAAAAGCGGATGTTTCTGGGTAATCGGATTGCTGCAGACCTGATCGGGAAAGAGCTGTATCTGACCATCAATGCCATGCTGCCGTACCTGTTTATACTCGGCGCCTCCTATAAGATTTCGACTTTAATTTAGGGCGGCGCCTCTGTGTATGACGGTGACGGCGACCCCCCTCCAATTTTCTGGATCGGCGTATTATCCTAATTTTTCCACCTTCACCTCCACTGCATGATCCCCGCCGTCCGCTGTCAATGAATCGCCACTGCCGCTGCCACCACTCTCCTGAGATCCTTCCTTGGTAATCATTCCATCCCAGGCTAGAGAGCGACCGGAGCCCCGATCTATAGGTCGGGCTCTATGACCTTTTCCCTCTACCGGAGCCCCCGAATTAATAAACATGTAGATCGGACTGCTGCTATTGCCACCATTCCCAACCGCCTTGAAACCACCGGCCTGAACGGCTGCTGTGGCCTGTTCTACTAAATCCTCTGCCTCCGTATTCTCTCCTGCCTCATCTGCATTCTCTTCATAGTTCCGTACAGGGGGAGGCCCCCGCGCTCCAAAGACGGCCTCATCGATCCGCAAATCCTTGAGTTCGCCCCGCACCTCCATCAGCATTTTGCCAAGCTTGTTCTGGCCCGTTTTCCTGGGCCCTGCGCCCCAATAATCATCTCCAGGGGAGACTTCCATCAAAACACGATCACCCGTCTTCTGTAGTATTTGAAGAGCCACCGGATTCTGGCTGAATTTCTTCAGAAGTGCGGCCTTCATGACGACATCGCGGACTACCGACCAATCACCACGTGCTGGATGATCACGAGCCAGGCCCATCTTCTTGGCCTTTTCGGGTGACACAGCCTGGCGAATCGCCTCTTGCCAGGCTGGATCCTGTGGGAACTTCATGGCCTGGTAGTAGTGTTCTACAGTCGGCCATGCCTGATCGGGAAGATCCGCATAAGGTGTCCCATCGGGTGCAGGAACTTGCCCCCCCGAGATTTGGAAGGGGGTAGGGGCAAAATTACTGAAGACAAGAAACTCATTCTTCATCTTGCGATTGAACTCGATGGCTGTGACGGGCACATTGGTATTTTCACCACCACTGTTCTCATTTATTGCAGAGAGAGGTGCCTTTGCAGTTGCCTTTGCCTTGGGAGGCGCAGCGCTTTTAGCTGTACGACTCTGAGTACGCGGTGTTGCCGCCTCCAAATCTTGTGCCGATGTTGCTGCCGTATTTATCAAGTCTTCCTGTGCAGCCACCCTCTCCTCCAGCATAATAACATCCGGTGGTACGGGTAATGAGTTCCATTCGAACCCAGCATCCTTGAGCTGCACAACGGTAGAGCTTGTAAGGAAGCGGAAGCCACCATTCATCATCGCCGTCATTTCCTGATCGATAAGTTTCATGACATACGGCATCTCGATCTTGGAGAAGGAGGCACGGCTCTTCTTTGTCGGCAGTTGCAACATCAGTGTTTCCGGTGTTAATCCCGTAAAGTTCAAAGGGCCATCGCACGTGGGGCACACGAACAGATTTTCCGCTTCATTGAAGATTGGGATGCGGCCGCAGCCATTACAGATCCAGAAGGTCGATGCATCACCGCGCTTCATCATGGATTCCTGTAAGAAGGAGGAGATACCGTGGGCAGTTAAGGAATCGCGTTCCATTTCACCAATACGCAACCCACCTTCGTTTGCACGACCACCCGTCGGCTGATGCGTTAAGATCTCCTTGCGGCCCTGTCCGCGCGAGTTCACCTTATCCTCCGTTAAATGCTTCAGACGCATGAAATATAGTGGACACATAAATATTTCCGTATGAATTTGCTGTCCTGTAACACCAGAATACATGATATTTTCACCGGCTCTCTCCGCACCTAGACCCTGTAATGTATCACCTAGTTTCTGAACTATATCACCGTTGTTGCAAAAGGAAGTTGCATTCATTCGGGCCACTACTTCTGCAGCTGCCCGTCCTGCTACCATTTCCACGAGCTGCGCCACCGTCATACGCGAAATGAGGCCGCCCGGATTGACAATCACATCCGGTACAAGACCATCTGCTGTACGCGGCATGTCGATGGCCCGAACTAGAGCCCCAATCGTACCTTTCTGCCCGTGACGACTGGAAAACTTATCACCAAGAACAGGGTCGCGCATTTCAATGACACGCACTCGTACAAGAAGTCTCCCATTGTCTTGATGAATAACAGATACACAATCCACACGGCCCTGAGTATACAGCTTGGGCATCACGGAATCATCCTTAATTTCATTAGATCCAGGAATAACTTTATACCGCCCGACCAGCACCGTTGTGTCATTGACGATAGCTCCCTCCCGAATAATGCCCCGCTCATCCAACTGCCCATAATCCACTCCTGCGCGAAGGGCTGTACGACTCCAAGAGGGAACTGCTGCTGGATTCCCAACATGGCTGTGCACCTTTGAGATTGGATCTACATCCTCTACTGCATCGTAGCTGCGGAAACTGAGCGATTTAAACATTCCGCGTTCGACAGAGTCAGAGTTTATGATCAATCCATCATCCTGATTGTAGCCGGTAATGGAGGCGGCAGCAATAATACAATTGAATCCATACGGCATCTCACCGCGCCCAATCACATCATAATAGAGTGTTGAACAGAGGGGTGCCTCTCCATAGCAGAGCTGATGACTGTAGGTATCAAACCGCATCCCCAGATTCGTAACCATCGTACCGATGCCCTGTTTGCTCTGTGATCCGGACAACTGATTACGAGGAGCCTGATTATGATTCGAGAAAGGAATCATACTGCCAAGGAGACCTGTTAATGTACTAGGATGAATCTCACAATGGGTGTGCTCAGGCTTCAATGACTCTGTATCCCCCCACCAGGAAACATAGGCTTCATTTATTTCCATGGGGTCGCAGTATTCGATAAATCCGGCAACGGGTGCAAGGAGGGCTTCATACTCTTCAAAGGAGGCTGCTGGATTCTCACCGAGTGGATCCATAAAGCGCACAGAGCGCAGAGCGGCTCCTTCCGCTGTTGCTGGAAAGTCACCAAACACTAGGCGGCGCCAGGAATAGGCCCTAAATGTTGGCAACCGATCCACAAAGGATGCACCTTCTCCATTCAGATGCCATAGAGGACGTACCGGGCGGCCTTCATCCAGATAAATCCGAACCATATGGTCCGTTGTATTGAAGGAAATGGACGCAGTAACGGATAAACAAGCGGTCCATTTGAGTAAACGGAGAACGCGGACAAGACCACGAGGATTCAATGTAAACCCTACCGTACCGCCGTTGATCTGAACTGTGGAGGCCTTGGCTCTCACGGCAGCCGTCGTATCACCCACCATCAATACCCCCCCTTTCGTTTTCAGCCATTCATAAACCGGCCGTGTCTTAGCAGAGAGAGAGAATTGCGTCATAATCGACATATTTTTGGTAAGACCAATATGAGAACCTGTAGGAGTCTCAGAGGTGCAAAAGAACCCAACCTGGCTTGTATGCATCTTACGCGGCCCCGTGGACTTTTCACTAGCCGGAAAGTCCGACACGACACGGCGCATATGGGAGGTTGCATCTAAATAGGAAATCCGTGCAAGAGGCTGCATAACACCGGTCTTGGTATTCCGCTCATTGGTACCCCATTTCCCACGGAATCCCCGTAAAATTGCAGTATTAAGTTTTTCTGGCTGAAAGAGAGTCATGAGATTCTTCCCTGTAAATAAATCAAAAATGCGCCGCCCCGTATACATATCGGAATTGGCACGATAGATACGATCTGTTTCCAATACGAAGGAGGCACGAAAATCTTTAAAGCAGCCATTAAAGAGTTCACGGACAAGGGTCCCTGTTGTCAAGAAGCGCTTGTTGCGCATATCATCACGACTCGTCTTTTCACGCTTCCCTGCTGCTGCCTGAAGGACTGCACGAACCATTTCGGCCAAATATTGTGCCCGAGCCATTGGCTCATCAGGCACGTGCGGTAACATGAGATTTTGTACTATATCAAACACGTGAGCCTCCGTGAACCCCTTTGTGAGGGAGGAAATGTATTTGATGGCCAAGAACCGATTCATAATGGGGTAGGCATCATAGATTGACGGAATCAGATCGTTCTCCTGTTCATGCGGTTCAGGATAGATCATTCGCACGATATCTTCGTCCGATTCGACACCAATGGCACGGAAAAGTACAAAAAGAGGCACTGTACCACGAATCATGGGAATCCCAACACGAATAGCACCACTCTTGATCACAGTGACAGCCACACGACGAGTCTGTTTGGTCTCCGGGTGAAGTGACACAACACTGGCATAGGCTAATTCGCCATTAATATCATTTGCCAATTTTTGTTCCACATACAGGGAGTTAAAGGCCTGTTCTTCACGCGTGATGAGGATCTTTTCTGAACCGCAGATAATGAAATAGCCGCCGTAATCATTACGGCATTCTCCCATTTCCTCAAGACGCAAAGGATCCTCTACCCCTGTTGGGCAGAGACAAGAGCGAAGAAGAACTGGTATCTTAAAGAGCGGGAATCCCTTAATAAGCGGCGCAACTTCCACAGTACGACTGAAGACACCGGGCTCAGTTTCTGTTGTAAATGTGGCACGTACAAGGATATCTGCCTGGATCTGTGCTGAATAGGTCAAATTTCGTAGCCTGGCTTCATTGGGCAGAAGACGGCGGACTGTGTTGCCACCATCCAGTGAAATCACAGGGGGTAGTATCTGAAGACCCATGTCGGCAGCAGTGGGGACATCGCCACCTATAAAGATCTCAACGCGATAGGCATAAATACTTTCAGTCTTATTAAGTTCTCCCTTGAGAAATACAATAGGATTCGCTGCATGAATGATGGTAGGGATCTCATTTAACATACATTGCTCATAACTGTCAATGTGATGCCGGGTAAGGGCAAACTCATTTTCCTTAAAATATTGAGTGAGGAGCTCGATCCCATGTTCACTTAACGAGGCTGCCATCCACTTACAGACTCCTGTGATTTTTGGTCTCTCTTCTGCACCGAAGAGGGATCAACAATTGAGTAGATGAGGGAGTCCGTCAAATTAGTTATTGTAGCCTGTATAGACGGGTGCAAGAGTTTGAAATTGGTGGATCTGTGATGTATCATAGGGTACAATAGGATTCTGGGCCATCGTCCATGAGTGAGCAACCGGATCCGGGTTAGGATTAAAAATGGGAGCACCTTGGACGGCGCTGACGGTACTTTCAATAACATTGCGGGGGATACTGGCCGGGGCATGACCATTTACAAGGGTATCCCAGAGGGATCCACCCTTCTGTCGGCGACGAGTTCTACGTCCCCCGCCCTCCATATTCTCCACCGTGTCCACAATAGGGATAAGCGGGGGTGGGCTATCATCAACCATATCTTCATCCTGATCTTGGTCACCACCTCTCTGCTTTCTTGTCACTCTCTGTCTACCACCTGACTGAAAAGGTGCTGCCATGCCTCCCGTTGTATTGCAGTGTCGGCCGACCGGGCTTTCAAAGAATCGTTCATTATCTAGAGCGGGAACCGCCACGCGCCCCATTTCACTCGGGAAAATGCCATAGGGGACTGCTGCCGTCCCTTGTCCCAGCTGATAATCAAGGGGAGCCATCCCACCTTTCTGACCCCGACCCCTATTCTTCCGAGTCTTCTTCGCACCCGTGTACATCGTGCGGTAGTGTGTTACAAGCCCCTTTACAGCGGCCTCACTTACGGGGCGCTGAAAGTGGTGGGCCCAGGAGCGTCGGATACAAGCTGCTAATTCTGTTGATGAGGCTCCCTTTTGGACAAGACTCCGGATTTTGCCATCAATTTTCTCAAATGAGGAGTGTAATCCTTCTACAGACATGGAGTCACTCATAGACTTTCCTGCCTTTCGTGTCGTACGAACCATTCTCTGTTATGCGGCTTGATTTTATTCGGCAACGGGAGGCGGTGCATTACCGGGTGTAACCTCTGAGAAAAGTGTATTCGTTGCTACATTAGCGGCTCGGCTGACACTTGACGCTAACCGTGTCGCGGTTTTTCTCCCAACATCCCGGACAGATGTAGCGGCAGACTGTGCCAGGCCTTGGAGAGTACCCCCATTCCATGTGAAGACGTAGAATGCATAGGAAATCAAAATCACAACAACCACCATTACGTAGCTAGCGTAATTCCGAAGTCCCTCCTGCCAGGTGCTCAGGCGGTAGTCGATTGAAAATTGGGTCCAGTGCCACCAGATGCCAATGGCCAGAGCTACAGATGCTGCGGTTGCAAGGGCGACGAGAGGAAGCTTCGGGACAAACATATAGGTCAGGAGGGCAGTAAGGGCGGCCAAAAATAATAGGAACGCCGTGATCAGGGATTCCATGCTCTATCTCTGGCGGTGATTCTTGTTACAATCGTGGGATTAGATCCACATTAGTAAGAAAGACCTTGCGGCAGCAATAACGGGTAAGATCCAATTCTTGCATAATTTGCTTTTCAACAGTATCGGGAATTGTAGTCCCGTCAAAGTAGGTACGTTTTTCTGCAGCTGCACCCAGGCGCTTCTTGCGCTCCTCCTGATAGTAAAGCCACTTATCAGCAAGAAGTTTTCCGCAATTCATGCATCGGACAGGGATGATCATCTACTACCGGGAGAGGTAGTTTCGTGGAGCAGTCACTTTTTGAGGTTCATTTTCCCGGTATCCCTCCTGCGGTTGTTTCATGGTGTCAAAAGCTCTGGATGGGCTAGAGATGTCCTCCACATTATTCGGCCGTGGCACGAATACACAGGTTGGTGGTCGGAAGAGAGCTGAAGATCAGGAACGTGCGGTTCTATCAGTTCGCACTGCAGTCGATGAGCTCAAGGCAGCTACCGCTGCCGACATTCGCCAGTTCACGACTCGTATTGCGGCCCTGGAGGCAACAATTGCGGCTCTTCAGAAGTCAACGGCGGCTACTGCGGCGGCTACTGCGGCAGCGACAGCAGCAGCGACAGCGGCACCTGCAACAACCCCAGCACCCCCGTCCTAAGCACTACGAATCTGGTCAACAGATAATGATACTCCGAATATTTGTGTTGCCACCCGCTGAATAGTTGCAACCCGAATCTTCTGCCGCTTCTGATCACGAATCCATCCAGTAATAGGATCCTCCTCATCAATTTTTGTAACGGTGCCAGGTTTCCACAGTAATTCCCGACCAGCCGATGTATCCAGCCACCCTTCAATCACAAGAGCACCACTGTGGTGACGATCATGACATGTGCCGCAGAGGCAGACTAGGTTTCCTGGTGTATGCATAGCCGGACCACCATCCTTCTGAGGCCGAATGTGGTGCATTTCCAGAGAAGTGGAGGAGCCACAGACTTCACAACTGCTAACAACGGCAGCAGCAGAGTAAGAGGATGGCCGCGCAGCCTGAAACCCAGCCAATCCCTGTCGAATGGCGACGGCTCGATCTAGATAGCCCGATGGGAGATCAAGTGCCTTACAGACTTCTAGACCATAGAGGGCAGAGCCCGACCCAGGAGATAAAGTTCGATCGTATAAGAGAATATCAGTCGCGGCATCATAAGTGACCTTCAGATGAAACGCCTTTACAGTAGGAATGGAGGCTACGTCGGGCAGCGCCGCTAATTCATGAAGATGAGTCGCAAAAATAAATTTTGTTTTTCGAGCTGCAAGACTTTCAACCCCTGCTGCTACAAGCGCTGTTGCGGAGAGCGATTCTGTCCCAGAGCACAATTCATCGCCCAGCACGAGCGATCCTTGATCTGCATGACGTAGAATTTCACGAAATTCTGTCATTTCGACTGCAAAGGAAGACAGCCCTGCCCAGAGATTGTCATTCCCCAAAATTCGTGTAAAAATAGCGGTAAAGGGGCGTAGTTTGCATCGAGTGGCAGGGACAGGACAGCCGGTTTGCGCCAAGATACTACAGAGCCCTACGGCTTTCATAAGAGAAGACTTCCCACTTGCATTCATGCCGTATAGTAGCATCCCTGTCATTGCATCTGATCCATTTTTAAGAGATACTGAATGGGCCACATAAGGGACTTTGATGAGTCGTTCCAGAATTGGATGGCGGAGGCCTTCGATTTCTAGAGAGGAGGAATCGGCGACCTCTAAGAACTGCGGTCGAACCCAGCTCCATTCTTGTGCAGTCCGTGCTAGACTCCATGCAACATCCAGCTCAGCCAACCAATCTGCTACCCCTCCAAGGGATGCGAGAAGTGGCCGCGTGGCTGCAGACCATAGTGTTGGCCAGAGGGAAGACCAGCGAGTCCACCAAGTGCGACCCCGTCCCGATAACGCCTCCAGTGCTGCAGTTGTCAGCGACATGGAAGCCTTGTAGGCTACCACAGCAGCCGTAACATCACCTCCATCTCGTAGTGCCGAATAAACTGCAGAAATACGTTTCTTAGTGCCGACAATACGAAATCCTCCTCCTTCTGCATCTTCCAAGTAGAGAATATCTTTCCCCTTGAGCCCCGATAAGGAGACCCATGAGTTGCAGAGTGCAGAAACCTCTGCCCGAATTGCGGCCCCTTCTTCAAAGATCGTATTTGAGGCCCGAAATGGATAATCGGCCACGGGCACAGTTACGCCTTGTCGAGCCAACTCACTGAGGGCTTCCAGGTTCCAGGGAGCTAGAGCTCCTTGTAAGAAAGGAACCAGGGACCCCGTTTCGGAATCGGGGTGAGCCGCCATGAGTTCCGCCGCGGCTTCATAAGAACGAAGTAAACAAGAAACATCTGTAATTGTACAGGTCCCCAGCTCAATCCTGCGCCCAATCCGAGTCATATCATAGAGAGAGCGGAGAAGCCGATCTGTTAAAGCATCCTCTTTCATCTTGGATTGAAGGAGGTCAATGCGGTCAAGCCGCTTTTCAAGGACAACTACATCTGAAATGGGCTGCAGGAGACGGGATCGAAAGAGACGGCGGCCTTGGACGGAACGACACGTATCAAGGATAGAAAGAAGAGACGGCCCCCCTGACATGGATACAAGGCCCAACTGCTCGAGAGCAGTGTTACCAAGACGCACCTCTCCAGCAGGGATCCACGGGGTTGGCAGCGCCAAGGAGGCCAGGGCCGATGGCATATGATCGGCTGTAAACTGCATAACCGCTGCAAGTAGACGTCGTGAAAATGGCTGTCGAGGGAGCCAATCAAGACGACTTAGGGGACTCCAGAACCGCAGAAGAATAGATTCTTCTACTGCAACAGAGGCTGGGGGTGCACAGCGGATCTTTGGACTCGCAGCAGCCAGTCCTTCTAAAATAGATGTACTTGCCGCATTCGGGATTCCATCTGTCCAAACAACTATTTCTGAGGGTGGGTGCATACAGAGAAATTGGTGGAGACGATCAAGAGCGGCTCCTTCGGTAAACCAGATGCGGCCCGTAGCCAGATCAATGGCGACAGCGGCCCATAGAAGTCGATCGCGCCCTACTGTTTCTAATAGAAGACCCACCAGCCGACGTTCCTGAGGACCCTCCACAAAACATCCAGGACTTGAGATGTGATCCACCACACGATCCTCTACAGAACCCGAAGCAGACTTCTTCTGAACAACAACAACGACTGTATAACCTGCCTGGACTAGAGTTCGCTCATATTTCAGGATAGCGGGTTCAGGGCATCCCCCAAAGAGTGTTTGCTCCACACCACCTTCAAGAGCATGAATGGATAATGAAAACTGGCAAAGTTCCGCTATTTCACGAATATTGCAGCGTGATGTCCCTGTGACCAGATTCTCCGTATCGTAGATTTCGAAGAATCCGCCCACTTGATATAGCAATGCAGTTTTTGGACCATAGGTCGCAGCGTGAGCGGCCCATACCTCTTGATACTTATGGAACATCGGCCTGGCCATACTAGCTCTAGTACAGGATAGCTTTAGGCCTTTACCGGAAATAGGGTGCCTAGAATAGAAGGATGAAACGTTGGATAGCGCTCCTTTTGTCCGTCACTGTCGTATTTATTATAATTGTTAGTACAACACCGATCCAAACAGTCGAAGGCTTTGGTATTTTTGGCGGTTGTAATACGATTGCCTATGATAAACTGGTGAATGATATGTATACTCCAGATGAACTACAAAACTTCTTTACAAATACATGGAATACACAAACACCTGATCAGAAGAATAGCTTAATTGCAACATGGGATCAAATGGCTTGTAGCGATCAGAATGATTACTATACTCTAGTTACAACTGAAAAAACGAAACGTGCGGCTGTAGATAGTTTAGCACCACCACCACCAACAACATCAACAACATCAACAACATCGACAACATCATCGTAAGCAATAAATTGTATAGCCACAGCAACAGTCACAGGAGCAGACAATTGTCTGAGCTTCCCCATGATCCCGAGTCATAACGGAAGCAGCCGATGATTGATATTCCGATTCATCTTCCTGATCCGTTGACAGTGTTAGCCCCATCTAAGGTAATCAGCCACAATTCATACAATTGCCCAACCTCATGCCCACACTAAAAAAATCCCGCTCTTTTTCGGAGGGTCACATTGATGTAGTACGGCCTATGCCACGTATACTATCAAATCTACAAAGTTTGTTACCAGAAGAGGGATCGCCATCACCACCGGAAACTGCATTGCAGCTGATAACCCCCCCATCGCCACCTCCTAATCTGTGGATTCCTTTCCTACTCCGCTGGTCTTTACGATTTTCAGTTCATCTATCTCTTGTTGCTATCTTCGAAACGCTGTTTTTCTGGCTGTTTGTCAGCAAAACAGAGGATGCAGTTCTTATACATCTCATGAATACAATAAGTACCAAGCTCCTTGTAAAATGTAGTACTCTAACAAATAATCAAAAGGTAATTTTTCTGGACATTGTGAATATCTTTGTAAATCAAACGCAGATTCAGGGTGCAGGTGCAGAAGCGGCAACTGCGAGAGCCGATTATAATAATGGGCTCCGAATAAACAGTTGGCTCTATGTGGGTGGACTTGTCAGCTTAGTGGCTGGATTATCCGCTACGGTGCATTTGAAGAGAGTAGAGATTCATTGGAGGCAATTATGGTTAGAGAATCTGGCCCTTATCATGACCCTTGGCCTCTATGAATTTATGTTTTTCAGCACGGTAGTGTATCCATATGAATCGATCAGTCTGCCAGAGCTTGAGCAAGGCCTTCTTACTAATATTGATGCTGTTTGCTAGATAAAATGCGTGTACCTATTAAATGAACCATTATAATCATTATATTGTAATGTTTTTCATAATGATTTTTTCTGGATTATTAACAACGATGAACGTATGGGTTGATAAATGGGATGATATTCGGTTTAGCATTAATGATATGTATATGACATTATTAATGACCGGTTGGATGTTTCTATTTATGGGTTTATACTATAGCGAACTCATCATCCTGATCCTAGGCCTACTGTTAGTAATTTTAAATATATGGTGCATAAGAACACAATTTATGGTGACAACTGATCAGTATATAGCAGGAATGATCCCGCATCACTCTATGGCAATTCTTATGAGTAAAAAATTAATACAAAATCAAGCGCCACAGCTAAATAATTTCGTATCAACTATTATAACTACCCAAGAAAATGAAATTGAATATATGAAACAGATTTATAGTAGATCCTTATAAAAGATTCCCCCGCATGGTCTGATAGTCCTTGAGCATCTGGCGAAGAAGCCCTATAGGGACCTTTGCAACTGTTTCTTTACGCGATAACTTGGAATCCAGACAGGCCTGACGCACCTGCTCATCTGTAAGAGCATCTACACGCTGCAAGGTTTGACGCCGCCGCTTCTGTGTCTTGGCTGTATTATCGATGACCACCCGAACTCGCCGGGCAGTAAATATTTTTTTGGGTGTATTTGACTTCTTCACGGTACCAACCGTCGCTTTGGACGGCACGAGCAAAATACGGGTCGGTTTCTTCTTGGGTGGTGCTATAATAACCGTTGGACCGATGGGTGCCTTTGCTGTTGCTGTTACAGGTGCAGTTACCTTTACATGTGCAGGTGCCGTTGCAGGTGCCTTTGCAGGTGCCTTTGCAGGTGCCGTTGCCGGAGCCTTTTCAACAGAGACATCCTCTCCCGATGCATCTACCGCAGCCTTTCGCGTCTTACGATTCTTTCGTTTCGTGCGCCCCCCTCCTGAAGCCGTAATATCCATCTGGACTTCCTTAATATCGGCACTCTCCATTGAAAAGAGCTTCGATTTTAAATTGCAAAGAAACGAAGAGACACACTATAACAAAGGTGACCCCCATGACCAACCAGCGGCTAAAGAAAGCATGACTTCACACGGACTAATGGCTACTCCAGCAACATCCTACAGGGATTTGCTTGAAGCTTTTTTCAGCCAACACAATCGTCGGCAGATGATTGACCACCAGCGTTCTTCTTTCAACCACTTTGGAAAAGTGGAGGTCCCCCAAACTATTCTGCGATCCTGTCCCGTAAAAGTAACTGGATCACCGGATCTTCCACTCACTGGAACTACACGTGCAGTAGCTGGAACAGCGGGGACCAATCTTCGTGTTACAATTGAAACAGCAGATGATACACCAGCAGCAATGACTTCTACAAAGCCTGGCGGCCCCCTTCTCCAAGCTGCCAAGGCCGATCCAAACGGCCCTCCTCCCCGTGAAGTGGAAGTCTGTGTAGAATTTGCCAATGTACAGATCCGAAAGCCAACTATCTTTGAAAATAACGGCGCAGTCACGCCCATGTACCCGAATGATGCCCGGCTAAGGAATATGACATATGCCGCACCGGTGTATACCGACATTATTGCCACCTACACGATGACTACGCGATCTCGCACGGGCGCCCCACCGATCGTTGAAGTAAAGCGCCGCACTCTCCCCCATGTGCACGTGGGTAAGATTCCGGTAATGGTTGGCAGCGATTTCTGTCTGTTGAGTGATACACCTGAAAAAACCCCCAATGAACTCGGAGAATGCCCGGAAGACGTAGGCGGATATTTCATTATTCAGGGTGGCGAACGCGTGATTATCAGCCAGGAACGTATGTCGGAGAATATGCCCTTTGTTTTTCGCAATAAGAAGATCCGTAATAAGGAAGTCGAAGTCATTGACGTAAAGTCAATCGGACCCGATAACGAAGGCGCACCCAAATCCATGTCAGTAAAGATTGTACAGCATTCCAAGAATGCTTTCTTTCCAGAACACATCATCGTTACCTGTCCGCGAATCAAGGGAGATATCCCGTTGTTTATCATGATGAGGGCCCTGGGAGTTGAAAGTGATAAGGATATATTGGAGCTTATTTGCGGTCCTTATTCGGAGGCAGCCGTCGGTTCTTACGGCATGATTTTTCAGGAATGCATCGAAGCAGCCTCTGATGTTCTGACAACTGAAAAGGCCCATGAGTGGCTTGCAGCAAATCTGGGATCAGGAGGTGGCTCCCGTGAATCCTATTCGGCCAACACGCTGCATCCTGGTCGACCTCCCAAGGTAACCACCATCAAGGATATCTTGGCAGAGGAATGCCTTCCGCATGTGGGCGGTGGCTCAATGCTCTTCGAAAAGGCAGCCTACATTGGCTACGTCACCAAGAAGGTACTCGATGTATTTAGCGGAAAGAGGCCCCATGACGATCGAGATGCCTATCCAAATAAGAAGGTGGAGCTGCCGGGTAATCTGATCGGCAATCTCTTTCGTTACCTCTTTGGAACCAAGGTCATCAAGGATATGAAGACAAGTCTCACCAAGGAGATTCACAATGGCTTCTGGAAGAGCAGTGGCAAAATCGAGGATATTATTAATCCAAGCAATGTCTATAAGATTCTCAAGTCCACTATTGTAACAATTGGGATGAGATCCGCAATGGCAACTGGCAACTTCAATGGAGGCAAGATGGGAAATCGAGCGGGGCTCAGCCAGGTTCTCAATCGACTCAATTTCCTATCCGCTGCCAGTCACTTGCGGCGCCTGAGTACGGCCATGGAGAAGACTGTAAAGCTCTTGGAACCTCGTAAGCTGAATGCAAGTCAATTTGGAAATATCTGCCCTGCGGAGACACCAGAAGGCCATGCAGTCGGTGTTGTGAAGAATATGAGCAGTACTGCAACCGTTTCATTGCCCATGGATGCAGAACCAGTGATTGGCTTCTTATATGATGTTCTCAAGATGCAAAATCTTGGATCCGTATCCCGGGCAGCTCTCTTCACAATGGTCCGCATCTTTATAAATGGTGCATGGATTGGTGTCCTAGATGTGGATGCAGCGGGAGCAGTCGCCGCCGTCGAGAGGCTTCGGTCAGCAAAGCGATCTGGGCGTATTCATATTTGCACGGGAATTACCTATCGCCCTGCGTATCGCGAGATCTTTATTAATACAGAGGGCGGTCGTCTTATGCGCCCCCTTCTGAATGGCGCAGCCATGCGGGAGGTAACAAGTGGTTCCTTTCCTGATCTGACAGCCTGTGAGACGTGGAACGACATTATTCAGTGGAAGTCCGCCGGTGGTCACAGCCTCATTGAATTCATCGATGCGACAGAGACGGAAAACTGCTATATTGCCATGACACCTGAGAAATTCCGCGAGGATCCCACCTATACGCACATGGAGATCCATCCGAGTACCATCCTGGGCACAATGGCATCGAATATTCCATTTCCCGATCACAATCAGGCGCCCCGTAACTGTTATCAGTGTTTATCAGTGGATGAAACAGTTCGTCTTGCGGATGGATCTGAACGTCGCATCGCAGATGTAAAGATTGGCGATGAAGTGATGGTATTTAATCCTGAAACATTGGAAATGACATCTTCGCCAGTCTGCTTTCAATTTGTGCGACCAGCCGAGGGGCCAGTGTATACGCTTTATTTTACAGATTCTACTAGAATTACTGCTACGGATGATCATAGATTTATAGTCAGTCTTGGTGGAGTTAGGGGGTGGCAAACAGTAGAAAAGGCAATTCAGCAGCCAGATGCATTATTCTGGAAGTATGAGGCGGGTACCCCTGTGGCTGTTAAAGTGGAACGAGTGGAACAGTTGATTTCTCCACCACTCGTGTCAGATATTACTGTAGAATCCGAGTTTCATAGCTTTGTGACAACACATGGCTTACTTTCTAGTAATTGCGCAATGGGCAAACAGGCGATGGGGATGTCGGTGCTGAATTTCCGTGAACGCATGGATACAATGGCCAATCTGCTTTGGTATTCCTCTCTCCCTCTTGCGAGTCCCTACATGAGTCGGCACTACGGGGCCCAACGCATGACGGCAGGATTTAACGTCGTAGTTGCCATCATGACCTACGGCGGCTACAATCAGGAGGATTCCGTTATGATTAACCGTGCAGCATTAGATCGTGGTCTCTTCCGATCTGAATATTACAGAACCTACAAGGACGAGGAGAAGAAGAACCAGGCTTCGGGAGAGGAGGAACGCTTCTGTCGCCCCAATCCGGCAACGACGCGTCATATGAAGTTGGCTTCCTATGAAAAACTGGGACCT
>Ga0209597_1000637_pt1 | contig 23014 bp, 18 predicted proteins | sample M_140625_MF_Meta_FD_187316 | JGI IMG/M metagenome (GOLD analysis project Ga0209597, IMG submission 187316) | Freshwater microbial communities from Lake Montjoie, Canada to study carbon cycling - M_140625_MF_MetaG (SPAdes) (version 2) | ecosystem: Environmental > Aquatic > Freshwater > Lake... | reverse complement strand
GGCGCTTCATTTGCTCCAAATCCTATTTATTTTGATTCTGAAAACATCATCAAGTTGGCTATCGAAGGCGGCTGTAATGCCGTTGCTTCAACCTATGGTGTTTTGGCGATGCATGCTCGCAAATACGCTCACAAAATTCCATTTATCGTTAAGTTAAATCACAACGAATTTTTGTCGTACCCCAACAAGTTTGACCAAATCATGTTTGGTTCGGTTGATGCCGCTTGGAACTTAGGTGCAACAGCTGTAGGCGCAACAATTTACTTCGGAAGCCCAGAAAGTGCACGTCAGATTGTTGAAGTGGCCAAAGCGTTTGAGCGCGCTCACGAATTGGGTATGGCTACCATCCTTTGGTGCTATTTGAGAAACAATGGATTTAAAGCGGATGGTGTTGATTATCACGCAAGTGCGGATTTAACAGGTCAAGCAAACCACTTGGGCGTAACTATTCAAGCCGATATCATCAAACAAAAATTACCCGTAAATAATGGTGGTTACTTGGCTACCAAGCACGGTAAAACACATCCAAAAGTATACTCTGAATTATCTACAGATCACCCGATCGATTTAACGCGCTACCAATTGGCAAATTGCTACATGGGAAGAGCCGGTTTGATCAACTCTGGTGGTGAATCGAAAGGTCAAGGCGATATCGAAGAAGCGATTTTCACAGCCGTTGTTAACAAACGCGCCGGTGGGTCAGGTTTGATTTTGGGTCGTAAAGCGTTCCAAAAGCCTATGAATGAAGGTGTTGAGTTGCTAAACTCTGTTCAAAGCGTTTATTTGGATAGCAGCATCGATTTGGCGTAATTTGTCGGCATGAATCTTGATTTCGAAGACGACGAAGACCTTGCAGGCGATGGACCGAAATGGTACCAACGAACCTGGAATGGGATTTTAACTAAAACCAAGGACAAAAAGTCTACGCCCGATGGGTTGTGGGAAAAGTGTAAGCGCTGTAAAGAAGTGGCGCCTACCAAAGAATGGATATTAAAAAACTATGTTTGTCCGTCGTGCTCATACCATGAGCGCATTGGCTCAATGGAGTATTTCGATATTCTTTTTGATGAAAATCAGTTCACGGAAATCAACGCAGATTTGAGCAGCGGAGACCCATTGAAATTTACAGATTCTGCACCCTATACCGATCGTATTGTTGTGGCGCAGCGCAAAACCGGATTGAAAGATGCGGTAAGAACAGCGCACGGTGAGATTGACGGTCAGCCCCTTTGTATTGCTTGTATGGATTTTAACTTCATCGGTGGTTCAATGGGTAGTGTTGTGGGTGAGAAAATTGCTCGCGCAATTGATTATTCACTAGCCACGCGTACTCCTTTTATGATGATTTCAAAATCGGGCGGGGCAAGGATGATGGAAGCGGCATTCTCGCTCATGCAAATGGCAAAAACGAGTGCCAAATTGGCTTTGTTGGATCGCGCGGGAATTCCGTATATATCTTTGCTAACCAATCCAACAACCGGTGGTGTTACAGCATCCTTTGCGATGTTGGGTGATGTCAATATAGCTGAACCCGAAGCATTGATTGGCTTTGCCGGTCCTCGGGTGATTAGAGAAACCATCGGTCGTGATTTGCCAAAAGGATTTCAGAGCTCTGAATTCTTGGTAGAACACGGATTTTTAGATTTTATAGTAGATCGTAACGATTTGAAATCAAAGGTTTCGAATTTGTTGCGCATGATTTGGACCAAAAAAACAGCATAAAATAACTAACTATGAACTTTCCAGATAATTTGAAGTACACCAAAGACCATGAATGGGTTTTGGTTGATGGCGATGTAGCCACAATTGGCGTAACTGATTTCGCTCAAAGTGAATTGGGTGATATCGTATTCGTTGACATTTCTTCTCAGGGCGATACACTTGCTGCGCATGAGGTTTTTGGTACAGTAGAAGCAGTGAAAACTGTGAGCGATTTGTACATGCCCGTAAGCGGTGAAGTCATTGAAGTGAATGCAAACATGGATGCATCACCTGAGTCAGTAAACAGCGATCCCTATGGTGATGGTTGGATGGTGAAAGTGAAAATGAGCAACCTTGCTGAAGTAGACGGTTTGATGAGTCATGCCGATTACGTGGCGATGGTAGGATAATTAAATATTTGATTTAATGAAATATATCTTTCAGTACAAGTATACTTTGGGTTTGCTTGTACTGATTTTATATTTATGCTTGACCACGATGCCCCGTGTTTCAGGATTAGAGAAATTTGGTTGGTTGGGTATAGATAAATGGGTGCATTTTGGATTGTATTTCATGCTATGCTTTGCATGGAGTTATGAGAATACTAATTTTAGAAATTCGATGACTTTGTTTTTACTAATTGGGGTATTGATCGGTGGTGGTATTGAATTATTGCAATTTTATTTAACCAATAATAGAAGTGCTGAATGGGGCGACTTTTTTGCTGATGTTTCGGGTTTGTTCGTTGCTAATTTCATAGCAGCTAAATACTTGAAAAATCGCAGTTCGGATTGATCGTTGAGTGCATACAATGAGAATTCGTATTTTTTATTTTTTCGAAATCCCGCTTACAAAATCTTCAATAATTCTCAATTCTTTGGCCCATTCGCAGCCAGCAAATCCTTTCAAATCAGTGTATTGGATGTTCTGTTTGTAAAATTCTGAATACTGCGATGATAATGGCAAATATGACCAATGCCATGCTTCCGGCTCATAACCCGTTAATCGACCTGTCTCACGAGGTGAATAGACTTCACTGAATCCGAATTTTGAGGCATTCTTTCTTAACCATTGTATTTCCTTAAGTCCCTTTCCAGTAGTAAAATACGTTGGACTCAAATTGTTTATGTCGATGTCGGTCCCCCAATGATGTCGACTACTACTCGGCATGCTACTGTATTTCAAGATCTCCCGAGCATTGTTGGCCGAGGCGCCCAAATTGGGTAGGTTGACATTCCATTTTCTTTCCCAAATGACTTTTTGCTCCCAAAAATTTCGCGAACCACTGATAATTCTTAGAGAAACGCCCTCCGTTGCAGCCGCCACTTTCATTTTCTGAAAAGCGGCAATTACTTCTTTTTGCAGGTACATCGACTTCGTGCATAAATGAGCAGGGACAATTTGAAATCGGATATGATTTTGGGGAAGAAAACGACCCGTGACAAAAGCTTTACTTATGGATGTGTCTATCGTTGTTGTTGTATGTGAAGCTGGTTTATTATTGAATTTCAACGCTAAGGTTGTGGCTCGAACTCCGAAATGTAAGGGATAAATAACATTTTGGGAGTTTGATATAGTTTGGGATGATATACAGTCCGTTTTTAGAATTTTGGTCGCAATCAAATACGAAACTGAAATCGTAAATATCGAAAAAACTATCACTGCGCGGTGATTCATGTAGGCAAAGTAACAACAATTCAGACTGACTCTAGTAAATTCGTAAACTATGACTCGGGTAATGCACTTATTTAAATTTTTATTGATTGGATTTGTACTTACACTATCAAATCTCATTATGGCTCAAGCCTCGGCAATGGAACATGGAGCTACCGCGCGTTGGCAATGGGAATTGAAGCGCTTGGCGGATCCTGAAACGGGTAATATCCCCCTAAATATGCGACAGAGAGAACTGATGTATGTTTCTACACTGCCAAAAAATACGGATGTCAATCCACTGGCTATGGGTCAAAGCACTGGTTGGATACATAGAGGGCCTTATTTTATTGGGGGTAGGACGCGCGCTCTGGGAATAGACATCGCCAATACAAAACGAATTCTTGCAGGTTCGGTTTCTGGAGGAATGTGGTTGAGTGAAACCGATGGGAAAACTTGGAGTCCGACCCAAGCGACAAATGAGTTTAGAAGTGCTACTTGCATCGCGCAAGATATCCGACCCAATCACCAGCAAAGATGGTATATGGGAACAGGGGAAGCTTATGGTCAGAGTGCTGGCGCAAGAGGGGCCTATTATTTGGGCGATGGATTGTTCTCTTCGGATGATTCGGGTAAGTCGTGGCAGGCCATTTCATCTACATCTGGCGGAAATCCTCTATCATTTACCACTGGCTGGCAGTTGGTTTGGAACTTAGCGGTGGACGCTTCGGCCAATGATACTGCGAATGAAGTGTATGCGGCTATTTATAATCAAATCCAAAGAAGTGCAAACGGTGGAAAGAGTTGGGTGAGTCAGTTGGCCGGCGGGTATTTTACCGATGTTGCTGTTACCAGTAAAGGTGTTGTTTACGCAACGTCGAGTTCTGATGGAGCTAAGAAAGGGATTTTTCGTGCCAATAACGATGGTAAATTAGTGAATATCAACCCTTCATTTTTGGGGACGACCTACAAGCGAATCGTAATTGGAATTGACCCAAACAATGAAAATGTAGTTTATTTTCTCTTGAATACGGATGGGTTTGGTCGTAAGAGCGCAAACTACAAAGGAGATATCGAATGGAATGCACTTTACCGTTATACCTACATTACAGGTGATGGAAGTGGCGATAGTGGCAAATGGGAGGATTTATCAATGAATTTACCCAATGGAAGTCCATTTGATCGATGGAATGTTCAGGGTTCGTACGATATGTTTGTGCGCGTAAGGCCAGGGAATTCCAATGAAGTTTATATTGGCGGGACCAATGTGTATCGCTCTTCAACAGGTTTTGTGGATTCTATACACATCGAGAAAATTGGTGGCTATAAAATGAATGCAAAGTTCCCTGATGTTGGGGTTTGGCCTAATCATCACCCAGATCAGCACAATTTGATTTTCTATCCCAACGATGGTAGCAAATTGCTAAATTCCAACGACGGTGGAGTTTTCCGCTCGGTGAATTTAAGTGTTTCACTATTTGAATGGGAATCATTAAACAATGGCTATTTAACCACTCAATTTTATACTGTGGCTTTGGATCATGGCACACCGGAGAGCCCGCTTTTGGTTGCTGGAGCGCAGGATAACAATCAATTGATGACGGTTTCTATGGATTCAAAAGCCCCTTGGACTACCGTCTATTTTGGCGATGGCTCCTACTGTGCAATGGAAGACGGTGCAAAGTTGCACTATTTTTCAAAGCAGCAAGGCAAGATGATCAAGGCAACCGTTGATGCCGCTGGGAATCGCACGGGTTACGCTAGAATTGATCCTGTGGGCGGTGAGAAATATCTGTTTATCAATCCATTCTTACTCGATCCAACCGATAACAACACGATGTATTTGGCCGGCGGTAAGTACTTATGGCGCAACAACAAATTGAGAACAATTCCTTTGGCTGGTAATAACGACAGTATCACCTTTGGATGGACAAAAGGTACGGATTCAATTCCCATTAGAAATGAATTCATTTCGGCCGTTGGCGTGAGTTCGAAACCTGCTCACCGCGTTTATTATGGGTCAACTTTGAAACGTTTATATCGCATAGATAGCGCTGATTTGAGCACCACCTTGAAGCCAAAAGACATTACGGCGTTGGCATTCCCCTCGGCCTATGTGAGCTGTGTTGCGGTGGATCCTCGAAATGCAGATCAACTGATGGTATCGTTCAGTAATTATAACGTCTACAGTATTTTTAACTCAGATGACGGAGGGAAAACGTTCAATAAAGCGGCGGGGAATCTCGAGCAATTTGCCACAGGTTTGGGCGATGGTCCTTCGGTGCGTTGGCTTTCCATTTTGCCGGTGAGCGATGGGACGGTTTATTTGGCCGCAACAAGTGCAGGGTTTTTCGCAACCGATACGTTGATGGGTGTGAACACCAAATGGGTTCAGCAAGCCAGTGGTGAAATTGGAAATATGGTCTGTGATATGTTTGATGTGAGGGTGAGCGATGGAACCATCGGCTTGGCTACACATGGCAATGGGGTTTTCTCGGCCAAAATTGTCAAAAAGGGCGACATCTTAGGTTCAGACTATTTAGAAAAGAATCAAACGATAGGGGTGAAGGCGTTTCCAAATCCAAGTTCTAATAATATTACCATTCAATTGAAAATGAAATTGCCCGTGCAGAATGTAAAAATGTCGGTGCTCGATGTTCTGGGTAGAACTGTAAATGTTCCATTGAAAGAGTTGACCATCGGTAGTTCTCATTCTCAGACCATGAATGAAAAACAATGGAATTTGGATGTTTCGCAACTCAAAACGGGTGTGTATTACGTCCGAATAGAGTCTGGGAATTGCCTAAAAACGATTCAGATTCAGGTGGCGACAAAAGAGTAGTAAGAGAATATTTAAATGTTAGCTTTTTTGGATGTAAGCAAATGGGCTTTGTGTCAGGCCGAATCCGTCACACAATTGAAGCCATAGATGTACAATCGGGAGTTTGTTTAACTTTTTTTTCTTTGCCCTTTGGATTGCGTGACTATCTTTGTAGAACCATGAATCAAATCAGATTTGAAGGCAGAAATGCACAGTTTTTTTCAACTTTGCGCAGTAGGATAGACGGATATTTTACAGAAAATAATATCAAGCAATCTGGCAATTGGAAATTGTATAGCAAGACGATGATATTATTATCGACACTGGTTTTATCCTATGTTTTATTGGTGTTCTTTACTCCTGCGGCCTGGGTGTCGGTATTACTTTGTATTTTCATGGGAATCAATTTTGCAACCATCGGTTTCAATGTAATGCACGACGGATCTCACGGTAGTTATTCTCGCAAGCCTTGGGTAAATAAAATCATGGCGTTGAGTTTGAATGTTTTGGGAGGGAATTCTTTCTATTGGAATCAAAAACACAATGTGGCTCACCACTCATTTACAAACATTGAAGGAGCCGACGAGGATATCGATGTGAGTCCATACATGAGAGTGAGCGAATACCAACCCAAATATTGGTTTCATAAATTCCAACATATTTACGGTTTGTTGCTTTATTCACTGTCTTATATCATGTGGATTTTCTATCAAGATTTTGTCAAATATTTCACAGGAAAGATAGGAGATAGAGATATCAAAACCCCATTAACCGTAACCGATCATATTATATTCTGGGCAACGAAGTTGGGTTATATCGCCATTTTTATTGGATTTCCGATGTATTACGTTGGATTGGGTACTACCTTGATTGGTTATTCTATTGCGGCATTGACAACCGGGTTTGTAATTGCGGTGGTTTTCCAATTGGCACACGTAGTAGAGGATGTTACATTTGTCGGCAAAACATCACCAGTTACAAACGTTGAATCAGACTGGGCTACGCATCAAATTCTAACAACAGCCAACTTTGGTACCAAAAGCAAATCATTGGCTTGGTTATTGGGTGGTTTGAACTTCCAAGTTGAACACCATTTGTTCCCAAAAATTTCTCATGTACATTATCCCAAATTAAACAAAATCGTGAGAGAAACGTGCGAGGAGTTTAATGTGATGTATAAAGAATTCCCAACCATGTTGAGTGCAATCCACTCTCATCTGTTGCATTTGAAGCAAATCGGCGCTTAATTTCTTTGTTTGATTTAGCATTTTTCTGCTTTATCATTGCCATGAGTCTATCATGAGAAATATTGGTGTACCCTATGGATTGAAAGTGAGTCCGCTGCGAAGCGACCACTCAGTAGTAATTGATGCAAATGGCAATCCATTAAAAACGCATCTAAAAACAGCCTTCATCCCAATGCCCACCAAAGTGGTGCATCAATTGGTAGAAGATATTAATGAACTTCCTATCAATGCAGAACTCACGGAAAGCCTGGTTTTTTGTTTGTTGAGCACGTTTAGCATCGAAGAATCGCCCAACTTTCAGTTGTATTTAGATACCGATTTACAATGGGATGCCGCCTACAGATTGTCCGACGATGATGAGATTGCTACATTACAGCATCAGAGCATCGCAGGGATCACGAAAAGGCTAAAGGATGGATACGCATCACTTCCAATAAATCCATCGGCTACCATTGAAGAAATGCAGTCTGCGGGTATTGAATTTGTGCCTACGGAAATTCTTGATTATTGGAAAGAATATACAACCGACTTCAATCAGTATCAAATCTATGTTGTAGAGCTCCTACAAAGCATTTTTGGTGGAATTCACCTGTCGATGATATTGCTATGGGTAAATGGCAAAGTATCTGGCGAAGACCTGATGAAATCCTCTCTGTTTCTGAGCTGCTACAAAGAAGATTTGGAAAGTCCCAAATTTAGCAAGCAGGAAAGAGCCGATATTGAATATTTCTCTAAGCGATTGGCGGCTTTGCGTGAAGCACTGAATCAACTCTCGAGTAAATAAACGCCGTTTGGTCGTGGAACCACAGATAAGAGGAGTATTCCGCCTTACTTAACCGATAATCCTTTGGTAATAACGTATCCTTCGCCTTCGATCACTACCCAGAGCAATTTGCTCTCACCTGCAGGAATCGAACAACGTACTTCGTTTAATCCATCAACTTCGGTCTGATAAACAACCTGTCCAAGAGTATTTATCATTGAGACTCTTTTGATTGATTGGGTGGCACGAATCGTGAAATCTCCGTCGGTAGGATTTGGGAATAGGGCTAGTCCCACATTGGACTGAACTGGATTCAATCTTGCAGAATTCATGTCCAAACTCAGATCTTCCAAATAAATCACACTTGTAGGTGCGCTAGCTAGCTGAAAGGTAGAATCAGTTAGAAATCCACCAACGGTTGCTTTTGTGGGTGTAGAGGTGTATCCGGGTATCCAAACGACATTTTCTGCAAATAAGGTATAATTGACTGGGACAGTGGCAGTGCTATTTTGAGAAAACATCGCCGAGCCTACTAGCGTATCCGCATCAAAAAAGTTGACCATTACGGAAACTCTATCGCCGGTTGATAAGCTGCCTTTCCAATAGCCGCGCAAACTTGCATAGCGATTCGTTACTGCAAAACTTGGTAAGTCCATTGCTCCAGCCGAATACGATGGGTTTTGTGAAATGACCCATGAAGGCAATATTTCTGTGCCCGACTGCATCACAACGGGCCGCTGTTTGAGGATTAAGGCATATCCAGTCCTCGCCGAGGTTGATTGCAATGCAAATTGTTGTAAACCCGCAATTTTGCCAACTTTTTCTTCATAGGCATCTAGCGAAGTATACCAAGATGAGGGTTTTAATACGCTCAAGCCACCCCACGATTCAAAATCTAGGTTCGCCGTAGCCGCAGTTTTTCCGTCGGGAAAGGAGATGTTGTAAATGGAAATACTACCTGATGAATTTGGCGTTCCTGATGCGATGCTGCTAGCAATGTAGATGAATGCTGAATCGGCGACCAATCCGGGAATTGTATGGATATAGGTTAGGGGGATAGTGACTGAATTGTCGGCCGAACCTGCCGCATCAGCAATCAAATAAAACTGTTGAAGGACCATAGGCATGGGGTCAACGCCCTTGGTGAAACCTACGATAACAATGGCCGTGTCTGAGCCCAAATTGCTGCTATTGTAGTTTATTTTAATGCTGCCAGGTGTTCCGCTAATGGGATAACCCCCGTTTAAAATGCCAGGGTAGGCGGCACCCACTTCGAGTGCGTAACTGATTGTTTTATTCGATAGGCTATTGGATAACTTTATTCCACGCGCATTGCCCGCTGTTTTGGATGAGTCTAAACTTACATTGCCAATAACCATCCACTTGTTGGGGACTTTGAACTGAGTCTGATTCCAGTTGTTAAAGCCACCATTAACGATGGTCTCTTGCGCATGAAGTTGGGTAAATGAACTGCAGAAGGCAGCGAAGATTATAGATAAAATTCTATTCATGATTTTTTTATATGATTAAGGGCGGTGAAAAATTCACCGCCCTTTTTTAAATTTAATTTGAAATCAATTCTTAATGCGTGATCATCACACTTTCGGTTCTATTACCCGTAGCGTTTTTGATTGAAATCTGATAGATGCCATCGGCCCAATTCTTAGAATCTAAATAAGTGATACCTGAATTGTCGCCCTGCGCAATTATTTGGCCTGTGCTGCTATATACCACATAGTTAGATTTTTCACTACCTAAATTAATATAGAAACCTGCATCGGCTGGGTTAGGGTAGCTGCTGCTGCCAACACTTCCGTTGCTATTTGACTTATTAGAACGTGTTTTAAGAACTTTTACTGTGTAGCAGTATACTGTTGAGCAAGTTCCTGTAGAATCATAAGCTGTCAAACAAACTGTATACGCTCCGGAAGCAGAGAATTGGTGAATTGGTGTCTTGTCCTTGCTAGCTGCAGTACTGTCGCCAAAGTTCCAAACATATGATTTGGCACCAGTACTTGTGTTCTTCACATACATTTTCCCGTTTGATGCAACGCTATCCACAGTGAAGCTTGCTTTCGCAGCACATGGCAGACAATCTACTTTGATGCTAGTGCAAATCATCGTGTCGCATCCCTTACAAGAATCGGTGTATTTGATACAAACGGTATAGGTTCCTGTAGCCTTAAATGTATGACTCGCAACTCGACCATTGTAAGTTGTTGTTGCACCACTATTTCCGACCAAAATTGAATATTTAAAACAATTGCTAGTGTTGCTCATGTTCTTGCCTTCGAAAGTGTACACATTGCATTTGTTAGCATATGTCAAATTAGCACCCGCAGCAGCCCAGTTGCACTTCGCTGTGGTAGGCTTACAAGTGACATTGAACATTGAATAAGTTTGGGTATCGCATCCGGTACAAATGTTTGAATATTTAGCAATGATTGCGAATTTGCCTGTATCAGAGAAAGTGTAAGTTCCTAAACGACCTGCAGGAAGTGGATATAATTTGCCAGTTTTTAGATCGTACACACTCAATTGATATTTGATGCAACTGTCAGTGAACAAGGTCATCTCAAATGTATAAACATTGCACTTGTTTCCATATCCCACTTTGATTGCAGCTTTTTCCCATTTGCAATTCTTAGTTGTTGTTGGGACAACGATTTCTACTTTTTTACAGATGTAAGTGTAGCATTTTTTTGTTGAATTGTAGATTTTTACGCAAACTTCGTAAATGCCAGACTTCTTGTAAACGTGTGAAGGATCGCCTCCAGTTGAGGTGGTGCCATCACCCCACGACCAAGTGTATGTTGTTCCAGTTCCACCGTTTGATGTCGCATAGAACTTATATGTACTGTCGTTTAGTTTTTTCCAACTGTAAGAACCAATCAAACTACATGGACTTTCAATTACTATGGTTTTGCAGATTTTGATTTTGCACTTACCAGTTTTATCTGTGATGGTAACACAAACTGTATATGTTCCTGGTTTAGCGTATTCGTGGTATGGGTCTATGCCTTTGCCCGTCTTTCCGTCGCCAAAACTCCACTCATACGTGTATCCGGTATTGCTGCTTGCTTTGAAGCGGACCTTTCCGCCGGTGTTGGTGAATCCAATTTCGCCTTTTAAATTACATGGTGTTCCACAGCTGATTTTTACTTCTTTACAGAAAGTGGCTGTACAAACTTTTCCAGTTGCTGAATCTTTCCATGAAGCAGTAACACAAACCTTGTAGACACCCTCAGACATGTAAGTGTGGGTTGGGTCGGTTCCTTTACCTTCCGTTTTATCACCAAAATTCCAAGTATATGTTGCTCCTTTTTGATTTGATGAAGCGACGAAGAATCCTTTCTTACAATCGTTTTTGAAAGAAAACTCAGTTGTTAGCTTACAATCACATGAAACCACAGTAACAGTTGTGCAAACAGAAGTGTCAAACTTCTTACACGTGTTTAACAATTTCGCGCAAACCGTATAGGTTCCTGCCGCTGAAAAAGTGTAAGTGACTTTGCTGCCTGTAGCTACTGCACTTGTTCCGTTATTAATGGTCCATTTAACAGTTGCGCAAGAATCGGCTACCAATGTTCCTTCTGTAACAAATACTGCAGTTAAACAGTTGGTGGTAACACCAACTTTCATGCGGGCCGCTGTTTGGGCTTGGGCTGAATTTCCAAGTAGGAATATCAAAGCCAAAGCTAAAAATTGTATTGTTTTTTTCATAAGTTGTTTCTCTAACACGAAGTTAGACCTTCTTTGTGTAAGTTTTGTTGTCTGATGGTTTGTGTTTTGTTGAATTTATTTCATTCATGACGTTTTTATGATAATTCATACTGAGTTACCCACCAAACAGTCAATAAAATCATCGATTATAATTAAATCTCAGAAGCTTAGTAAACGAACATTGCGCACTTTTCAGGGTTCGTGATCTTCGAGCTCTTCCTTCCGCCGTTTATGATGCAATGAATGAAGTGGGTCTGCGACTCAAACTGATTGTATAGCAAGTTGTTGCAAACTGAAATTCTAGGGTAGTATTTGATATTTTTTGCCTCCAAGAAACACCAAATGGCATCGTCTTCAACAGAATAACCCAAAAATGCGAGGTTGATTCGTTTGCTGCCCACCTGTACAGTTAGACCCGATTGAATTAAAGCCGATAATGATAGTTGATTGGCCGGGGTAATAGTACTTAAATCGATGGCTTTGCCTGCGGTTTGCGAAAGATTCAGTTGGACATCGTTCATGTTGAGTTTGCAGCTTACTCGGATGTCTTTTTTGGCCGTTTCGATGCTTACTTCTGTCACGCCGACATAATAAGGATGGGCGGTGCTGCCCAAAAATACCAAGACCAAAGCAATGGTGAAATTCACAATGAAATGCTGGTGGAACTTGGAGGGATGACTGGATATCGACATAAAAATCGAACTTTGCGTTAACAAATATAACACAGCAATGGGCGAAAATTTCTTATGGTTTCAAACGGGTTTCGAGCATATCACCGATTTGGCGGGATATGACCATATGTTATTCTTGCTGATCCTTTGCAGTATCTACAGTTTTAGGAATTGGAATTGGCTAATTCTCATCACCGCGTTTACCATTGGACATTGTATCACTCTAGCCCTTAGTGTATTGAATATCATCAAGTTTCCAAGTGCAATTATTGAATTTGCGATCCCCCTTACGATTCTTTTATCAGCGATATTTCGATGGTTGCAGGTGGAACGCAACGAAAATCAATCGTATCAAAATGACCAGAAAGTATACGCTGTAACCTTGCTTTTTGGGCTGATTCATGGCCTCGGTTTTAGCAATATGCTGCGATCGATGCTAGGTTCTCAAGCCGATATTTTGCAACCCTTACTGTTCTTTAATTTGGGTCTAGAAGTAGGTCAAGTGCTGATTGTATTGGTTTCGCTTGTTACAATTACTTCCTTAAACGAATATGCACACATCCCTCGATTTTATCTGGTTCGTGGCATCGCCATTCCAGTCGGTTTTGTTGCATTTTGGCTCATGTTTGAGCGAGCCCATGCCATGTTTTAATGCGTTTTGTGTATTTTTGTAAAATGGCCCTTTTCACAGGGTGCGTAAATTCTACATTGATGAAAAAACTGTACTCCCTTTTCTTGTCGTTTGCGATATTTTTCGCCGTTTCAACTGCCCAAAATCTTCAAAACAATCCTACCTCCAATCACGGTAATAAGTTTGAACAATTGGGTACGATTCTTCCCGATGCAAACACCTATCGGACCGCATCCGGTGCTCCAGGACATGAATATTGGCAGCAGCGTGCGGATTATAAAATCCAGGCGACATTAGACGAGAAAAAGCAGTATTTGCATGGGGAGGAAACCATCACCTACTTCAATAACTCCCCCGATGTTCTAACCTATTTGTGGTTGCAACTTGATGAAAATGAGCACAGTCCAACGGGTGAGAACAACTATTTTAACGAAAGCGGAAAGAGTCTACCTATCACACCGGGGCAAATCGATGGGTTGGATGTAAAAGCTAAACTTGCCGGATACGGCGCCAATGTATTGTCGGTGACAGATGCCCAAGGCAATCCACTTCATTATGTAATCAATCAAACGATGATGCGTGTTGATTTGCCTAAGCCCTTAGCCAGCAAACAGAAATATGTATTCAATGTAAAATGGAATTATAAAATCCCGGAACGTCAAAAAATTGGCGGTCGCGGGGGCTATGAATACTTCCCCAAAGATGGCAACCACATCTTCACCATTTCACAGTGGTTCCCACGACTTTGCGTTTACAGCGATTATCAAGGTTGGAACCATAAGCAGTTTACCGGTAGGGGAGAATTCAGTTTGATTTTTGGCAATTTCGATGTCAAAATGACCGTCCCCGCAGATCACGTCATTGCCGCCACGGGCGAATGTCAAAACTACAGCGAAGTATTAACCGCCGACCAATTAAAACGGTGGAATGCAGTGCAGAAACTTTCTGCAATTGATGTCGCTGCAGCCAAAGGCGCCATTGACCCGACCGAAATTGTTACTTTAGACGAGGCGAAGTTCCGCGAGCAGCATCGCGATACACTTCAAACCAAAACTTGGCACTACAAAGCAACGAATGTCCGAGATTTTGCTTGGGGCAGTTCAAGAAAATTTGTTTGGGATGCCATGCCCGAATTTGTGGAAGGAAAACGAATCAATTGCATGAGTTACTACGCCAAAGAAGCCTACGGTTTGTATCGTAAATATTCTACCAAAGTGGTCGCCCACACCATCAAAACCTATAGCAAATACAGCACCGCCTATCAATATCCGGTGGCCATTAGCGTGGAAGCATCGAGCGGAATGGAATATCCAATGATTTGTTTCAACTATGGCAGAACAGACGAGGACGGGACGTATAGCTCTCGCACCAAATACGGTATGATCGGCGTAATTATTCATGAAGTGGGACACAATTTCTTTCCGATGATTATCAATTCGGATGAGAGAAACTGGTCGTGGATGGACGAAGGATTGAACACTTTTGTACAGTTCTTAACGGAGCAAGAGTTTGATAATAACTACCCATCGCAGCGTGGTCCGGCACATAAAATTGTGGATTACATGAAGATGCCGAAGGATCAGTTGGAGCCCATTATGACCAATTCGGAGAATATCATCAACTTTGGTCCCAATGCATACGCGAAGCCTGCTACGGGTTTGAATATTTTGCGAGAAACCATCATGGGTCGCGAATTGTTCGATTACGCTTTTAAGGAATATTGCAATCGTTGGGCCTACAAGCATCCAGCACCGGCCGATTTCTTCCGCACGATGGAAGATGCTTCCGGCGTTGACTTGGACTGGTTTTGGCGCGCTTGGTTCTTCGATATCCAACCGGTTGATATTTCTATGGATTCGGTTTTGGCTTACAGGCCGTTTTCTCCCACAACCATGCCAGTGAAATTGGATTCTACCCAGCGCAATGGCCGCGGTCGTGGCATGGGAATGGGCAACGGAAAAGGAAGAAATGGTTTGGCGAATATGCCATCGTCGGAATTTCAACACGTGAGTAAGTTGCGAAACAAGGCTTCTGGGATTCAGTTTGCGGTGGATCGCGATACTGCTTTGCGCGACTTCTATTACTACTACAACCCAGCGAAAGATACTTTCGGAAACGCGGCGAGGGTAGCTATGGCAGATCAGTCACAGCCCAAACAGGAAACTTCGGTACGCGACCTATATAAGGACTATACATTGCTAACCTCTGAAGAAATGAAGGCCTATGAAAATGCGTATTTGTATGAAATCACTTTCACTAACAAGGGCGGTTTTGTAATGCCAATCATTTTGCAATGGAACTATGCCGATGGTACTTCGGAAGTGGATTACATTCACGCTTATATCTGGCGCAAAAATGAAAATAAGGTGACCAAGAATTTCCTGAAGCGGAAGGAAGTGGCGAGCATCGTTTTGGATCCGTTTAAGGAAACTTCGGACATCGATGAAAGCAATCATACCTGGCCTCGTACAGCGGAACCTACGCGTTTTGAAATTTTCAAAAACAAGCAGCAATCGCCGGCGGATCAAGTGGAAATGACACCGATGAAGCGGGCTTTGCGCGGCAAAAAGTAATCGTTTGCGACTTACAACCGTCCCTGAATGATTGATTCCACCACGGATGGGTCGAGCAGGGTGGAGGTGTCGCCCAGAGATTCCAATTCTCCCTCGGCGATTTTTCTTAGGATCCGACGCATGATTTTGCCTGATCGGGTTTTGGGTAATCCGCTGACAATCTGAATTTTATCGGCTTTTGCTATGGCGCCAATTTCTCGACTCACCGTTTCGTTGATTTGATGCGATAGCGTGCGCAAATCGGTTTCTAGCCCCTGGTAAATCACAAACGCATAGATGCCCTGACCTTTGATATCGTGCGGATAACCCACGATGGCACTTTCGATAACCCCTGTATGCAAATTGATGGCGTTTTCAACTTCTGCCGTTCCGATGCGATGCCCGCTGACATTGAGAACATCGTCAACACGACCAGTGATTCGGTAATTCCCGTTTTCATCACGCAAAGCCCCATCGCCCGTAAAATACAGCCCTGGATAGGTGCTGAAATAGGTTTGCTTGCATCGTTCGTGATCGCCCCAAGTGGTTCGTAAAATTCCAGGCCAAGGTTTGCGAATGCAGAGATTTCCCGATACGTTGTTGCCCAATATTTCTTTGCCATTTTCATCCACCAAAAGCGGTTCAACCCCCGGAAGTGGTAGGGTGGCGTAGGTAGGTTTGCTCGGTGTCACCCCGGCTAGGTTGGTGATTAGGACGCCACCGGTTTCGGTTTGCCACCAGGTGTCGACGATTTCGCAGTTGCCTTTCCCTACCATTTTATGATACCATTGCCAAGCTTCTTCGTTGATGGGTTCACCCACGGTGCCAAGGACTTTTAGCGATGGCATTTTATGATTCATTACCCAGTCGTCGCCGGCGCTCATGAGGCTTCGAATGGCGGTAGGTGCGGTGTAGAGGATATTTACGTTGTGTTTTTCTACAATCTCCCAAAAGCGATCGGGATTGGGGTAGGTGGGTATGCCTTCGAATAGTAATGTTGTTGCGCCGGCGGTAAGCGGACCATACAAAATATAGCTATGGCCTGTAATCCAGCCGATATCGGCAGTACAAAAATGCACCCAGCCCTGTTGGTATTGAAAAGCGTTGGTAAACGTATAATGCGTCCAAACCATATAGCCTCCGCAGGTATGCACCACACCTTTGGGTTTTCCTGTGGATCCACTGGTATATAGAATGAATAGGGGATCCTCGGCTTCCATGGTCTCCGCGGGTGTATGAATGGCCTCCTCGATATTTACTTTGTCTACGGCGTCTTTCCATCGTACGTCGCGTCCTTCCTTGATTTCAATTTCGATGTTAGTTCGCTCGTAAACCCAAACCGTTTTTACGCTGCTACAATGTTGAAGGGCCTCATCGATGATTGATTTTAATTGAATGTCTTTTGCCCCACGATAAGCCCCATCGCAGGTAATGATGGCGGAAGCTTGCGCATCGTTCACTCTATCGGCGACGCTATGGGCACTGAATCCGCCAAATATCACGGAATGAATGGCCCCCACTCGGGCACAAGCCAATACCGCAATGGCCAATTCCGGGACCATACCCATATAGATGCAAACGCGATCGCCTTTTTTGATGTTTCCCTTCCTGAGAACTTCAGCAAAGACGCAAACAGCCTCGTGCAATTCCTTGTAAGTGTATTTTTTGCTCTCCTCGTTTGGGCTATTCGATTCCCAAATCATTGCAATCTCATTCCCACGCTCTGCTAAATGTCGGTCCAAGCAATTTTCCGTAATATTCAACTGCGCCCCATCAAACCAGCGCACGTTCGGTTCCTCGAAATTCCAATCCAAAACACGGTCCCATTTGCGCTTCCAAGTAAAATCGTTCGCAACATTGGCCCAGAATTCTTCGGGTTTTTCTAGGCTTTCGCGATAGGCTTGGTTGCGGGATTCTAAGCTTGTGAGTTGCGATGGGTAATGCATATTTCAAATTTGCGCAATTGCCGTGGTTGATGCAAATAACTTATTGGCTTTGTTTTGATTGTTATAACATGCGGGTGGGATTCCTTTTCCATTGCCTACCTTTGTAGTATTGGAACATTTCATTGAACTAGGAATTGCGCAGCCTATCATCGACGCGCTTTCCGCACAAGGGTATACCACCCCAACACCCATTCAAGCCCAAGCCATACCTGCTGCCTTAGCCCACAACGATATCCTCGGAACGGCCCAGACAGGAACAGGTAAAACCGCGGCCTTCTCAATCCCCATTATTCAGAATTTGATGTCGTCTACCCGTGACCGTAGAACGATCAAAGCGTTGATATTAACCCCCACCCGTGAACTAGCTTTACAGATTGATGAAAGCATTGCAGCGTATTCCAGAAATGTGAAAATTAGTCATGCCGTTATTTTTGGTGGTGTGAGTCAGAATCCCCAAGTGGATGCGATCAAAAGAGGCGTTGAAATCATGACGGCCACGCCCGGACGTTTGTTGGATTTAATGCAACAAGGATTTATTGATTTGCGAAATGTTGAGTTTTTTGTGCTCGATGAGGCCGATCGTATGTTGGATATGGGCTTTATTCATGATGTTAAAAAGGTAATTGCAAAATTGCCAACGAAACGACAAACCCTGTTTTTCTCAGCAACTATGCCCGCTGAAGTGGTGAAGTTGAGCCAAAATATTTTGGTGAATCCCGTTCGCGTTTCAGTGGCGCCCGTTTCAACTACTGCGGAAAAGGTAACCCAGCAATTGTTTTATGTGGATCAGAAGAACAAGCGTTTCTTATTGCGACATTTATTGGATTCTTCATCGGTGGAAATCCCCTCGGTATTGGTGTTTACTCGCACAAAGCACGGAGCCGATAAAGTGGTGAAGGATTTGGTGAAATTGGATATTTCTGCCCAAGCCATTCATGGAAACAAGAGCCAGAATGCACGACAGACCGCGTTATCGAACTTTAAAAATCGCACGACTAGAGTTTTGGTGGCTACGGATATTGCGGCGCGCGGAATCGACATCGACGAGCTAACGCACGTGATCAATTATGAAATCCCAAACATCCCCGAAACCTATGTGCATCGCATCGGACGTACGGGTAGAGCGGGGAATAGTGGTGTCGCTTGGTCGTTTGTAGATCGCGAGGAAGTGCCATTTATCAAGGACATTCAGAAGTTAATCAAACAGGAAATTCCTGTGGAGACGAGTCATCCATATTTGCCGGGAACTCATGTGGCCGAGGCCAATGATGCCAAGCCGTTTTACAACGATGGCAACAACGGCAATCAGCGTGTGGCAAGGAAGAAAGCGAATCTAAAGAACAATTCGGGGTTCTCAAATGCGGGCGGAGGTTCTGATCGCAGAGATCAGCCTTCAAATGATGCGCCGAAGCCAAAACCCGCCGGTCCTCCAAAGCCATTTACACGCTTCAAACCCCGCGATTAATCCTATTTTTGGGATTCAAATCCTAAAATATGTACTTTTTTGTGGATTCAAATCCTTAAAATAGGATGTTTTACAGATGGTTTATGATTTTTTACTTATTTTTGTAAAGAATCACAGTTATGTTGATAGCACGAACTTTAAAGGATATTATTGAGAATAAGCTCGACTCAGGCAAAGCGATTATTATTCTGGGTTCAAGACAGACGGGCAAAACGTCGCTGCTGAAATCGATTTTTATTGGTAGAGATGACGTTCTATTTTTGAATGGAGATGAAATTGATGTTCGAAATATTTTTGAGAATATAAATACAAGTAGATTGAAATCAATCATAGGTCAGCATCGCTATGTTGTCATTGATGAGGCACAGAGAATTTCTGATGTAGGCTTAAAATTTAAATTAATTACAGACCAAATGCCAACGGTTCAACTCATTGCGTCAGGCAGTTCTGCGTTCGAATTGGCGAATAAATTAAATGAGCCATTAACCGGTCGTAAATGGGAATATCAGTTGTTTCCGTTGTCGTTTTCGGAAATGGTTAATCATCATGGTTGGTTGGAAGAGTCAAGAATGATACCTCATCGATTGTTGTATGGATATTATCCGGATGTTGTGAATCAGCCGGGTTCTGAAAAAGAAGTGCTTAAACAGCTGTCGGATAGCTTTTTATATAAAGATATTTTGTTGTTAGATCAAGTCAAAAGACCAGAATCGTTAGTCAAGTTATTACAGGCATTGGCATTTCAAGTTGGATCACAAGTTTCTTATAGTGAATTGTCTCAAGTATGCTCGTTGGATGTTAAAACGATAGAAAAATATATTACACTACTCGAGCAATCATATGTGATATTTCGATTGGGATCATTGAGTAGGAATTTAGGAAGTGAATTGAAAAGATCGCGTAAAATTTATTTCTATGATAATGGAATTCGAAATGCGCTAATTGCGAATTTCAATCAAATTGAAAATCGAACGGATGTTGGCGCATTATGGGAGAATTTTCTGATTTCTGAAAGAAAAAAATTCAATCATTATAGCGGGCGATGGTCTAATTCTTGGTTTTGGAGAACCATTGAACAAACCGAAGTGGATTATGTCGAGGAAATGGATGGAAAGATGATAGCGTATGAATTTAAATGGAGTTCAACTGCCAAATGGAAAGTCAGTAAAACGTTTACAAATGCATACCCCGATGCTGAGGTAGAGATGATCCACCAAAACAATTTTTATTCATTTTTAGGGGTCTAAATCACCCCCCGCGATTAATCCTTAACCGGAAATAAATCCATTGGCATCATCTCAAACGCTGCCTTTACCGTGAGCTGATTAAACGGATAGCGACTGGTTTTCTCGATGTGATATTTTCCTGGGGAAACATCGGCCACTTCCAAATGAATGGCGCCCTGCTGGTCATACACAATCGCAATCAATCTCGCATTGGCACCCATCGGAAACTGATGCATCGCATAAGAATATCCTGTATTATCCTGTCTGCTTGTAGATGGACCCAGCAACGAATTAAGATCGCTAAAATTCAAGAATACCAACGCTCGCGCGTGATCCGCCTTGTAAGTGATCGAGTCGTCGCTCTTGGTGAATTTGCTAAATCGATCGCAGTTAACCAGTTTCGTGGAATACGATTCCAACGCCCAGTTTCCTCCGTTGTTCGTTGCCAATTTGCCCAATCCAGCGACAACAGGAGGTATCGGTAACTGTTTGATTTTGATGAAATTGGCATCTAAGGTTGAGAATCGAATGGTTAACGTTTCTGGAATTTCGAAACTGTCGTTGAACCTTGCTGCTGGTGCGGAAAGTAGTAACTCGCGGAAGTAGGGGAACTGGTCAGAAATTAGACTGTTTGATGCTTGTGAAGAGTCCAACAATTGAACGTCGGTAATATCGCCCGATTTATTAAACGTTAATTTTGCCGGGAAAATAATGCCATCCATTTTGATGCGCTTTTTTAACTCTTTGTTGATTTTGGCATTGTCGTAAAACCACTGACTCAATGGCATGTCAACGTCCATGTCGTTTACAATTAGGGGTCTAGCAACGCCATTATTGGACCGGGTGATGGGAAGCAATGATAGCGTGAATTTCCTGTTCGTATTTTCGCTGCCATCACTGTTTGATGCGTTATTACTGGCACTCGCATTCGCCGAATTGGGATCGTTGGTCCAAGTGGTTTGATCGCCACCTACGCCATAAAACGTCTCAAAACCTTCTTTGTATGCTGAATTTCCTTCGATTTTGTATGATTTGCCATCGGCGATTCTGATGTTTGCATTGCCTGAAGTCGCGTTGATGTCGATCATTCCGCCACTTTCTAGTGCCTGCCCGTCGGTTGTGCTGCTAGTAAGTCCGGCCGAAGCGAAATCTGTCTTGCTTTGAAAGTGCTGCACACTCAGTTGGACTTTGCCAAGGACGGGGTTGCCCATCGCATCGGAAAAAGCGTTTTCGGGGAATTTCAATGTGATTCCCGTCTTTGTTTTGATTTCAAAGGCCTTTTCGGCGTGGTTGATATCGAACGTCTCGATCTTGGGAGCCATCGCACGCAAAGTGTCCAGGGCCCCCGATTTCAGAAGCCATGCATCGTGTTGAACCACCGGTTGAGGCCAATTGTACATTCTGTATTGATATTGACTGCTAAGAAACGTAACATGGGTTACTCCATTTTTGTCGGGGATATTATTAGGGGCCCTATAAAGGTCCTCTGATATGCCATTGGGGTTGTTCGATGTTGTCCTGCCCGGCATGCCATTTTGAGGAAAATAGACTGGGTTGGGATAGTTCGATGGGAATTGTGAGGTAGGGATGCTTGGTCGATTATTGTTCGATGGCGGCCGCTGATTGGACGGCGGACGAAGGGTTGGCTTGGAAGGGGGATTGAATTGCGGTTTGCTTGGTGTTCTTGGGATATTCTTGGGGAATTCTAATTTTTGCGCGCCTAGGTTGGCGATTGCCCAAAGGGTAAAAACTGTCATCGACAGGGAAACTTTCGCGATTGCTTTATTGATTTCCATACGAACCGATGATTGTCAAATTGTGTACCAAATATCAAAACAAATTCTTCGCATTCAATGAATTGGGTGGAGGCATGCGATTGAAATTACATTTATAGGGGTAAAAAAGCATCAACTTTGATATATCCTTTGCAAATGACAATGCGAAGGCGTATTTTTGCACCCTCATTGGAGAGATGGCAGAGCGGTCGAATGCGGCGGTCTTGAAAACCGTTGACTGTTACAGGTCCGGGGGTTCGAATCCCTCTCTCTCCGCTGAATTTCATCACTGAAATACGCTAAAACCCTGATTATCAATGATAATCAGGGTTTTTTGTTTTGAAAAAGTGGCTTTGAAAACGACTTTAAACGCCATAAAACGACACATTTATTTTGCAACTTGTGACGTGATTCAAAAAAAACCTAATTACGTCACAGTATGTCGCTCAATGTCGCGTCCTGTCTCGTTTTGACGTTTTTCAACTCGAGTTTTCGTCATCAAATTTGTACTCAAAATGGGGGGCCATTAAAGAAAAAAAACATGTCGTCAAAAACCACTTTCAGATTGATGTTTTACATCAACAGATCCCGTCCCACAAAAAATGGAGACTGCCCCATCAACATGCGTATTACCATCAATGGTGAATCGCTAGCTATGTTCACAAAAAGGTATGTGCAACCCGATGTTTGGGATGGCAAACTAGGATTGTGTAAAGGAAAATCAGCAGAAGCAAATGAAGTGAATCGTTACATCGAGGCTTTCAAAGCAAATGTTTACAACAAGTACGCTGAACTAAACTCAACTTTTGGACAAGCAACGCCCGAACTCATGCGTGATGC
>Ga0209597_1000636_pt1 | contig 23014 bp, 17 predicted proteins | sample M_140625_MF_Meta_FD_187316 | JGI IMG/M metagenome (GOLD analysis project Ga0209597, IMG submission 187316) | Freshwater microbial communities from Lake Montjoie, Canada to study carbon cycling - M_140625_MF_MetaG (SPAdes) (version 2) | ecosystem: Environmental > Aquatic > Freshwater > Lake... | reverse complement strand
TTTACGATGGGTGTCGGGTGTCGGGTTGATAAGGTAGGGTAGGGTAGTGTAGGGTAGGGTAGGGTAAGGTAGGGTAAGGTAGGGTAGGGTAGGGTAGGGTAGGGTAGGGTAGGGTAGGGTAGGGTAAGGTAGGGTAGGGTAGGGTAGGGTAGGGTAGGGTAAGGTAGGGTAAGGTAGCAATATAAATTTTATCACTAATTTATGATAAAATTAAATACTAAAAGGTAATATAAAGTAAATAATTAATATTCAATATAAATTTTATGTCCATTTTTCTTATCTTCTACTACATTTACATCATTTCTTAAAAAAAATTCTTTTACTTTTTGCGAAACGATAATTGATTTCGTAAACTTAAAATCTGTTATAATTGTACGCACCCTTTTATAAGTATTACTTTTTTTCCATTTTATATCTTTTAATCTTGTTTCAATTTCTTCATCAATATATATTTTATTATCTAATTGAATAGATTCATTTTGTTTTTTTACCAACATAATACCTTTATTTTCATTACTTATATTGTTTATTTCTGTTTCATCTACTTTAGTAATGATAGTTTCGTCTACTTTAGCAATTATAGTAACATCTCCATAATTACAAGTACGTAACAATCCATTTTTATCAAAAAATATATCTTTACATTCCGCTATAATACTATTTTTGAAAGCTGTATTTTCTACATTTCTTCTTGATTGTAAAAAATGTTTACGTTTACCTTCGATACATTTTATTTTTCGTCTTATTTGTTCCATTTTTACTGTATGGCGCTCGTCCTCTTCCGTACCAGTTTCTATTATTTTTTCTTCCTCATCTTTTAGTTCATTATCTAGTTCTTCAAGTAGTTTTCGATAATGTACTACTTCGTTTTTTATAAATATATTCAAGGATGGTATATAACCACGTAATTCAGTACATTCTTTAATATAAATCCATTTGTCTTGTACAAATTGATACCATCCATTCGAATAAAGAAATTCATCTTTATAAAGTATATAGAGGGCTCGTGCATATGCATAATTCGTGATGACACCATCATTTTCTCTATTATACTGTACCAAGTAGCTGGTACATTGATCATGTTTGTAAGTCATATAACGATCCATATTATCTTCTTTTACATAATAAAGTAATGTTCCAATGTTATGAGTAGTATTTTTCATACCAATCCAATAAGTAATACAAGATTCTTCCGTAAATACATCATTAGATCGTTTTGAAAAAGAAATCCACGATAATAATCCATCTCGGGCACCCTTTGATATATTATATAATATTGTTCCAACTGTATACCAATATGTAAATTCACACGCACGTTTATCTGATAGCAATGGTAGTAATTGATTTGCTTCATATATTGATTCGGATAAACAAGTTGGTTTTACGATGATTTGCTCTTCTACAATAGGTAACAACGTATAGGAATGTATTATGGCAGTGATTTGTTCTGGATTCATAAATTGCATATCAGTCATTTATTATAAATATATAAGATTAGATTTTTAAATTTTTTATTACTTTTTGATAATAAAAATATTTACTCTTTTTATTAATTAAATTTATTTTGTAAAAAAATAATTTTTATATTCTTTAAAGAATTATTATAGAATAGTAATTATGACATCTAAAATAAGTGAAGATGTACTAGAAAAAATCGTCATGGATATGGAAACAGGAAATCGCACATTTACACAAATTAGGGAACATTATAAAATTACAGCATATCAATACTATAAAATTATGAAAGAATATAATCTTCAACCAGAAATTTTTAAACGAGGAGTCAAAAAAGGTCAAGCAATAGGTCCACGTCGTACCAAGTTAACCGATATCATACGTGGTCCAATTGATCTTACTGAATCCATCGATAGTTTACTTGTAACATTTGATAAGGAAACTTTTATGGAGGACAATAAAAAAGGAATGAAAATCAAAGAACTCATGGTAAAATATGATTTAAGTCTATATCAAATGAGGGAATTACGTAAACGATTTGATTTAAAAAAACGATAACTTTTTTCATAATATTATTTTATTATGAAAGTAAAACATGTGCTAATTAGACTAAAGTAGCACTAGCATCTACTACATTCATATTCATATTCAATCCATTACGTTCTACATCTTGATAATACGCATATGCTCCTTCACAACACGCTGAAAAAAAATCCTCAAGTAATTCGGGGTAATCAACTCGTGAATTTTTATGATAAAAGATGGGTAATGTAACCTTGTTGTATGAAAAGGTACCGAATTCATTCGTTTGTTTTAACAATGGAACACATGCTTGTATCGGACCGATTTTAGATAAATTACAGGTATTTGGTAACGAAATAATTCGATAGTTACTTTCTTTTAGTTCCTGGCGAATTTTTTTGTCGGAAAATCGTTCCATGTCGCAATTACACAATTCATCTAATGTCATACTCAAATAGAAAAACAAAACCGAATAGCGTTCATTCCATACATACACCTGATATTTCGCCAGTAATGCTTTTCGTCGTTCTCGTTGTTCCGAAACCAATATACTATCATTTTTTTCATTTTCTTCATAGGCTTGTAAATCGACATGATTTTCACCCGTAACTGCATAGCCCAACATTTTTATACTGGAATGAATGATTTCAATTTCTTCTTCAGTAGGTTCTCGAGAGGTATCATTGTACGATTGACAAAAAATGGACGCAAGCACACGATAGATTCGTTCTTTGTTATACATGGGATTATAGTCCGTATGACAATAACACGTAAAATAATCGGAATACACACGAGGACGTATCTGTAGGGTTTTTAGGTCGATACTTTTGTTGTTACGTAGGGGTAATACGCCTTTGGTTTGATTAAATTGAGAAATAATAATATCATCATTTCGTGTGAGGTATGTTTTATAGCATACTTTAATAATACGTTGTAATAAATTATACTTGTCGATTATTTTATGTTCTTCTTTCGTCCATGTCATACGTTCTGTCAAAATATGTCTTATGTAATAGCAAAGATCGGGTAAATCACTTTGCATCCAAACAGTTTCTCGTTCGTCAAATCGAAACAATTGTTTTTGTAGCGGAGAATATAAGATATTATTCTCCATAATCTCCATGTATTTCTTGAAAATAGTTTCCATATGGTCATCCATGTCCACTACGTTACTATATAGTACGTATTTTCTTAAATATACTTTTTTTTATTTGTTCATTATGATTTGATTTGTTAGCGATATGCGTTGGTTCTTTTTTACTTTTTTACTTTTTTAGTACTCGATCGTGTCATAATATTATTCATCATTCGTGAAAAGATATCTTGATCACCTGTAGTTCTACGATATGAATAATCAGCATTCATTTGTAATGGAGTACGTTGTATCGGAAGTTTTAATTGTTTTTTTTGTACTTGTTTTTGAACTGTACCCATTTGTTTTTCTTCATTGTCACTCTTTTTATCTTCTTTCTTCATGTGAGTGTTCTGTTCTTCTTTTTCTTTCTTTCGAGGTACTTTTTGTGAGACTATTGGTTGTTCTACATTGTCAATCTTTTTGTCCTCTTTTTTTCGAACCACTCTTTTTTTTACTGGCACTTGAACTTCGGTTTTTTTATCGTTACCTTGTATATTCATTTCGAGTTTATCTTTTTTTTAGTATGGGATATTTCTTTCATTTTTTTATTTCAAGGCCTTTTCAAAAAAGGTCTTACCCCAAAACTTACTATATTTCTAATAAAAAATACATTGAATGGAACGATCAGTAGCAACATGTCCAAACGTACCACAGTGGTTACAAAATAAATCTAATGTACCAAATTGAATCGTATCATTATATTCATCAATCATTATGTTATGGATTAATTGATGTACGCCTTGTTCAAAAGAAAAGACAATTGTATGTTGTTTTGTATAAAAAAAGGGAATATCATGATGATCTTCGATATATTCAATACATTTTCGAGTGTACATACTAAAATACGTTGTAAAAAATAAATTACGCAAACGACGAATGGTTTGATAGGATAAAAAAGGATGGTCCAACTCGGAATGATCTTTGTGTTGATAAAAAAGATATGTATCGGCAATTTCCTCAATCCATTCATCACATAGGTCTACCATGTATTCTTCTTGATCTTCTTCTGTACTTATATGTATGACATGAGTAATAGTACTATGTTTTGTTTTATCAATGCAACGATAGAAAGAAAATCCGATTGCCTTGGAACATATGATTTTATCTAGAAAAGGGAGATATGGACGGAGTTCATATAAAAATAATTCTGGTAAGATATGAAACATATGGATTGGTTAGGTATATCGTTATCGTTATCGTATTCTTTATGTATGATTTGATTTACTTACCTTTTACCTTGTCGACCGTTTTTATTTTTTACTAAAAAAATAAAATATAAATAGTATATTAAATAAATATAAATATGAGTATGAGTATGAATATGAATCTGTTATGTATCATTATCGTATGTGGAATCGTATTGTTTGCTGTATGGTACTATTTTTATAATAATAATAAGAAGAAAAACCAGATCCATCGAGATGAATATGATTTTATCATTATTGGTGCTGGTCAGGCAGGATGTGTACTAGCGAATCGATTATCAAAAAAGGGGTATTCTATTTGTATATTAGAAGCCGGACGTGATGACGCACGATTACCACCATCTGAATTAGAATTACCATTACCTTCTTATGCAAATGTACCACAACCGGGAGATTTTAATTGGGGTGGATATATACGTTCTAGTAACATTGTTGCTACACAGCAATCGAGAGGATTTTTAAATCAATGGTTTTATATGAAAGAATCGGACAAACCACAAGCAAGAAGTATTACTTATCCACGAGCATTTACTTGGGGTGGTTGTACTGCACATAATCAAACCGTATCGATTCGTAATGCTCCATATAATTGGAATAGTTGGGGACTTCCTGAATACAACTATGATCAAATTAAACCATTGTATCAATTATATGAAAATCGATCTCAAAAAAATACATCTGGATTTAAGTATTATAACAACACTATAACTCCAGGTAAGCTTGGATCATGGTCTGATGATTATGGATGGAATGGTCACGTGACATTAAGTTGGCATATGAGTTCAATAGTATCACCATTATATCGTTCCGTAAATCAAGTTGCATCGTTATTAAACATACCTACAAATGTTGATTTAGATCATCCTGAGTTTGCTTATTTAGGAGGAACATCCATTAATAATGTCAGTCAAACTGATATTTATTCTACATTATTGTTACCAGAGACATCAACCTATGTATCATTTTCTACTTATAATCAATCATTATATGGTGATGACGGTTATACATATCCTCCTGAATTTAATTCATTTGGACTATCAGGATTATCCGCTACACAACGAGCGACATCTGCTACATCGTATCTTTATGAAGTAGTCAAACGCATTACAATTTATTCAGGTGTACTCGCCACAAAACTACTATGGAATGATCATAAAAGAGCAATTGGTGTCGAATATGAAAAAGGATGGAATATTTATCAAACAGGTAAAAATAATAGTATTGAACGAGCCGGATTCGGTGGTACACCTGGTGATGCAAAAGCAAATCGAACTGGAATAACATATCATGTCTATGCTAGAAAAGAAGTTATCGTAAGTGCAGGATTTATTAATTCTGCACAATTATTGATATTATCTGGTATTGGACCAAAAAACGAATTAGAAAAATTACAAATTACACCAGTCCATTATTTACCAGTTGGTCAACAACTAATTGATAATCCAGAATTATTTATTTTTTGGGAAACAAGTCCATATATAGCTCTTGTACCCGAACGAGTCGCCATTGCAGTTTCTTCAGATCCATCCTTATCTGCAGTTAATTTTGATTTAGGATTAAATAACACAAATGGTCTACAAAGTACGGAAGGAGAAGACATAACTATTCAATATGGATTTGTCGGTACCAAAAATTTGGGCGCTTTAGATAATGCATTTGTACGAAATAAACCATCAAATATATTACTTGATCCACAACATGCAGGAAATCCATATGTATATTCTACTACAACGTTTCAACCCATTTATTCAAACCCAAATCACCGTATTTGTATGAGTATCGAACAGATTCATGATATTTCTTCCAAAGGATATTTACAAGTGACATCACGTGATCCGACTGTTCCTCCGTTCCTTGTTAATGGATTACTGAATGATCCATCGGACATGTCAAAATGGATGAATGTTATGAATAATGTAGTGTTACCCTATATCATATCACTCGGAGCAATTACACAAGCTTCTTCTTTTACATATTTATCACAAGGACTACCAATGGATCAATTGATTTCAGTAGCAAGTCAGAATGGTGGCCTCGGACATTCTATTTCACCAGTGGTTATTGTAAATGGAACACCTGTTGTTTCTATGGTTTCACAGATTGATAGTAGCGGAAAAGTACTATCGATTTCAAATTATATCGGTGGTACAGGATATACGCAAGATACTGTTATCGTAACTTGTTATGGTGGAGGTGCAACGGTACCAGCTCGTGTAACAGCTACCGTAGTAAATGGTTCCATTTCACAATTTACGATTCAATCCAGTGGTTCAGGATACACAAGTACCCCTATTATTGTATGTTCAGGTGGAACCATACCTTGTTCTACAACAGCGACAATACAACAAGGAAAATTAACTAGTATTACTATCAATGGCGTATTTGTTACTGGAACCGAGTATACGATTTCATTTGGATATTATTTCCAACGTTTATTGGATCCCGCACCATATGATATTTTATATGATGGAATAACTTCTTTTACTTCCATGGCACAAGTAGATCAAACAAAATTACAACACTACATCCGAAACCGTATCGGTGGGCATCATGCGGGAGGATCTTGTAAAATGGGATTGCACAATGATCCTACAGCTGTAACTGATCAAAAAGGAAAGGTATATGGTGTATCTGGATTACGTATTTGTGATATGAGCATCGTTCCGGTGGGTATTCGATGGCCCAACGGAACATTATATGTTGTTGCTGAAAAAATAGCGAAAGATATTATCGATACGTATAAAATAAACTAGACACTGTCTTATAACTCAATTTTATTTGCTATAACAGTTTTTAGTAGTACTTTTACTATTTACTCAGTGAATTACTTAGTACATTTATTGTGACATCATACATTCTGTTATAGTAACATTTTTGGTACGGGTTTTTGTGAAAAAGCCGTGTATATTTTTAATTAACATAATTAAAAACAGTCGAAAAGGTAACACGTTACGTTATGTTTCTTATTTCTTTTTCAAATATTGATTCACTTTATACGTCGTAATTCCTAATTCTTTTCCAATGGTACTAATCGATTTGCCTACCGCTCGTAATGCCGTAATTTTTGGATGAAGATCATCATATTGTTGTTGAAGAACATCTTCCGTTGGTGCCGTAATAAATAATTTGACACCAGTCGAAGTCATCCGATACCCTTCCACTACATGTTTTTCACGATGAATTCGATCATGACACATACGACACAATGGTGCCAAATTATGTGATTCGTTTTTATGGATATGCCCAATAAATCCATCCTGATCCGCCGTATGTTGTTCTTGGACATGATGAACTTCTTCCGCTGCTTGACCACATACGGAACAGGTATCCACAATCACATTGGAAGAGTAACTAGATACTTTCATGGTGACGACATGCGGTGACATGTCCAAGTACGATTGACGTATCGTATTCGCTACATGAAGAAATTCTTCCGGCATCTGTAACGATTGACATACTTCCAATCCATACATTGTGCTCCCCGTACCCTTTTTTAACCGACGGTCATAGCATAATACCTTGTGTTTTTCATCGTAGTGAATCGCCATATGATACAACCCAATATGATGTTCGTTTTTTATCACATCCAATTCGGCAACTTCATGTAAATGACTGGCAAACAAAAACGAAGCACGTCGTTTCACTAGTGATAATAATGTAGATGCTACAATCGCAATCCCTGAGACCGTTTCCGTTCCACTTGCTACCTCATCACCAATGACGAGAGATCGATTTGTACTTTGTTTTAAAATGGTTCGAACTTCATTCATTTCCACGACAAAAGTCGATTGACCTTTAAATAAATTGTCACCCGATGGAATGCGAGTAAATACATGATGATACGGTGTAAAGTGAAACGAATCAGCCGCTACATAACAACCCATTTGTGCTAAAATTAAATTAACACCAACGGATTTCATATATGAACTTTTTCCACTAAAATTAATACCATACAATAACATGCCTCGGGCTTCGTCTTTCCCTAATCGGACATCATTAGCCACATACTGCACATCCGTATGAATTCGTTCAATTAACGGATGACGCAATCCCGTAGCGTACAAGTAGGAATCCCCCGTCGAAGCATCAATCGTTGGTTTAACGTACCGATAATCGTGTGCGTGTTTGGCACACGTCACAGCAACATCCAATCGAGCAATCATACCACATAATGCTTCCATCAGGGAGGCATACTGGGTTCCATAGGTTTCCATGTCTTTTTTATACTGACACATCATAAGGTCACGTAATTGTGTCGTGAAATCATGAATGCGTTGTTGTAGTTCATTCATACCAGGAAACGTTAGTCGAACCGTTGTTTTATTATGTTGTGAAAATGGTTGGGCGGTACATACTGGATGATGTTTGGGACGGCGTTCACAATAGGATTCAAAACGTTTCTTGGTCATGGTTAATTGATAGTCACGGCGTTCGGCCGTACATTCTAATTTAATGTCTTCATACGTTTGGATGAGTGCAACGAGATCATGAAATGGTTTTTGTACTGCTTCCAATGATGCGACCAATTCATCCATTTCCGTATGAATACCAGGAAGGTACATACATTTTTCAATTTGATTCAGCGTAATGGTTCTCATGACATCCATATTCCATGTGGCATAGGCTTGTTCTAACCATTTTTTTATCTGTTGATGGTGTGCGATGGTCCATGTGTCTTGTGTACAATTCAGATCCAAGACGGCTCGAGACACATCATAGGCTTGTTCAATACTTTCTACTAACACCACCAGTTCACAGGGTTGAATGACTTGTAAATGAATGCGCCGAAACAATCGTTCCATGTCTTTAATAGGACGTAGTAAGGTTCGCAGTGTTTGATAATGTTGATCCGTACTGACCAGTTCAACCCAATGATAACGGTATTCTAATTCAACTGGATCCGTAATTGGTGCTACGAGACGTTCCTTAAATAAACGTTTGCCCATGGCCGTATCACACGTTTGTAACAATTGTAAGACAGAAGATTCTTGGTGTGCTCTAGGTAAAATATGTAATTGTTCTAATGATGTATGGGTAACTAATAATGTATGATGAGGATAGACGAGCGTCGGTACACGTAATGTCTGTAATAAACTTTCATTGTGTTCGTATACAAATTGAATCAAATACGTAAAACAGATGACACTTGCTGGATATTTTTCCAATTGAATGTATTCAATCGGACTATATAATCCGGTATTCGTATAGACTTTACGTAAAATTGCTTGTTGATACGGTACTGTTTCAAACATTGCATGATCCGTGTCCAGACGATTTTGGACACATAAGGACGAGGATAACGATTTCATCCAAGACATAAATTGTGAAAAATGGGGGATCATGGTCACATCACGATCGCCAATCACAACCAATTCTTTCGGACTGTATGCTGTACACAAACGAGCAGCCTCTGATACCAAGGCATTGCTATCCATGGTGGCCATCGGTTCAACGACGACGGTTTCACCCGTTGTCATATCGGCATAGGCACATGCAATATAAGGTTGGTATTCTTTGGTACTACGTTGATACCCACTAAACACATACATGCACATGACATAACGATGGTCGGATTGTGTTTCGGGTTCCATGTAGGTCGAGGGACTGATCACTTGTGTGACTTTCCGTTCAGGATTGGGTGGTGGGGTGACTTGTTCGACCAAAACGACTGTGTAGTGTTCGCTGACCAAGATGTCCATGAATTTTTTTAATGAATAGGAGGGGAAACCAGCCATCATGGGATTGGTGCGAGAACATTGCGGAATGGATTTGTTTTTACGAGTGGATTGAATGTTTAATAAGGAACAAATATCAGTCATATCAGCTCCTTCGAGTACATTACGTTCTTCATCTTCAACGGAATACAATTCAAAAAAGGAACCCACTTCCATGAGAACAATGGTACGTTTTCCATAGGTAGCTTGATATTGTGTGGTATATGCAATATAATCGTCGTAGAGCATACAAGCTACAAAATTATAAAATACGAAAATTGAATTCTATAATAATACTATTGATGGATCATGATAACTTCATTTTTTAGTAATTATTTTTTTTATTATTTACATCTCGTTACATACTAAATGTCGGTGGAAGATAATCGGTATTCGTATGAAAAATATAATGCATTATTACAGGTATTTACATCACCGCCTTTCCGGTTGGTATCGACGAAACTACAAGAAAAAACAAAATGTGTTGGATTTGGAATTACCATGGGGGAAGATATCGTGACACGCACGGATCATTCCATACGTGATACATTTCATATGTATCGTAATGTTTTGCCTAGTCGTTTACAACAAACGGATCACGTACAGTATTTTACCTATGTAATGGACGAAATGGGATTGGTACTGGGTCGTATTCATAATTCATTAGAATGGGGTACTGCTCATCAAATGTTGGTAGAAAAACCAGAATCACCTGTTTATATTGCGGGCGAAATACGAATGACACCGCCTACTCGTTATGCACCACCAGTATTGGAATTTAATTTTGAATCAGGTACATTTTCCAGAGAATTAAAGTTATCATCCGATCCAGAGTTACAAGCAGCATTAGAAGATGTCATGACGAGATTATTTTCCATGTACCATGTTGACGATACACCACCTCATGTTGTATATACATCAGACATACTGTTACCAGTAATGCCATTTACGCCTGATGAACTAGATACCATTTGTAGAATGTATCCGGATCGATTATTTCGTGTACCAGGTCAATTACTGTGTTCCGATAAAAAAAGACCAAAAGTTGATGCGATCATACATAATGAGGAAAACAATATATGTCGACATCGTAATGATGCAATACTGTTTCAACCACGATTACCTATCCCTATCGGTAAAGGAAAAGGTAAAGAAAAAGAAAAAGAAGAAGAGAATAGTGATGCTGCAGAAGCAACTTTACCTGTTGCGGTACGAAAAAAAAGAGCAAATGGTGCTGCAGAACTGAGTAAAAAAGGTAGTAAAACACGAAGTTCATTACGTCGAACGACGTGGAAATAAAATTAAGATTAATATTTTTTTATTGGTTATTCTACACGGCTTTTTCACAAAAACCCGTACCAAAAATGGTACTATAACGAAATGTATGATGTTATAGTAAACGTACTCAGTATATTCACTAAATAAATAGTAAAAATACTAACTAAAAACTGTTATAGCAAATAAAATTGAGTTAGAAGACGATGTTATTCTACTACTTCATTTTGTACAAAGCCTTTTTAAAAAAGGTCTTACTCCGCTCAGGGCGGATACCCCAAAACTTGCTATAACAGAAATATAACTATTATTACTTATCTATTCATTATTATTCACTGAATAAACTATATAAATACTACTATATTCTGTTATAGCCAAATAAATTAGAGTGAAAAGGGTGTAATTTTGTATATAAAAAATGAAAACCTAAGATGGTTAGTACTATATCATCATTATCAACCATGACTCGTGATGTCATCAAAAAGTCCCTGTTGGCAATCAAAAAGACATTGCCCCATGAAATTCAAACCAAACTTCATAATATTAATAAAGCAAGTAGCAAGTGTCTCTTATCTACCAAACGAGTCTCCCAATCATCTCGTATCCTAATCCCCTTTCGGATTGTCCACACCAATCAATTGTCCATTGCTCATTTACAAACACATGTGGGAGGTATGGTCATTGAACTTCCATTCAAAGAATATCTCCGTATATATACGATCAACGAAGAGGATCGATCTGAATTGGAACAATATTGCATGAGTCATATTGGTTCGGATGAAGTGGTCTCTTCTGTGGTTACGCTGGTGAAAGAAGATGGACAGTCAAGTGTCGGAAGTGAAGAGGAAGAATTATATAAAAAATTCAAGGAAGAAGAAACACGACAGCAATGGACACCGTTAGCACGAAATGGTGCTGTTCCGTATACAAACAAGGGAAATGACAAATGGATGGGACATTATTATATTGATATGAGTGGTGGATCAACGAAAAACAATGAAACCATGCCTCCCAGTCATACACCAGCGGTAGCACAGACTATTCAAATTTTTACTAATTGGCATGGTTTTATGACCAATGATGATGTGATTATGGATGTGCAAGTCAGTTTATATTATCAATTATTATTTGTAAAAGGTGTGACAGAATACCTAACGGAAGAAAAACGACTAGAATACATTACCTTGTTTACTACCTATCTTCAACATACCATGTACTTGGGTGAATCCATTTATGAAAAAATTAATCGTGTGATGAAACGAGATCGAGATGGTTATTTATGTAGTCCGATTACATTACAGGTGATTCCTATATCGTATTTTATGGATGGGGTAACCATGCAGATTAGTCATGATGAAGCAGTCAGTAAAGAACGTGTTTATGTCGATGAAGCTAAAACGATCATGTTGTCCGATTATCGTCCGGGTAATTTATTTTGGGATACAAAATATGGTAATCAAAAACAACAAACGCTAACGTATCAGGAATATGAAAAGGAAGCGGATGAAGAATTTTATCGGAGACATCCGGAACTGTCTCCGTTATAGGTATGTATCAATTTATACAAGACTTTACCACAAAACTTGATATAACAAAACGTTAATTAATATATTTTGTTATTTTTATTACATAACCATGTATGTTTCATAATAAAATAATTATGAAAGATTACATACAATACTTTTTTTACACCTTACTTTTGGATAACGTTTATTTTATATACAACATTTCAAGGTTGTGAAAAAAACGTGTATAATATAAATATAAAAAAAATAAAAATAATAGTATCATACTACTAAATATGAATCTCATTCTTATGTATAAAGGTAAAATTGTGTTACAAATTCAAGTATAAGATACTACAGAATATACCATACAACGATTGATTAATGCATATCAAGCAGCAAATGGAACATGGTCGGATCTTTATTATAATGTATATAGTAATAGATTAGGTCACATAGTACCCACAGAACAAAGCGTTGGTCATGTAGGATTACAAGATAATGATGTACTTGAATTACGTGTTAGTAGCACACCATCTTTATTTAATATTCCTAATGCTCCAAGACGTGAATCAGATGGACCTTCTACACCACGTTTAGAATTAGAAGGTAGAAAAAAATCAAGTAAAAAAGGTATGAGAAAATCAAGTAAAAAAGGTAAGAAAAACTCTAAAACTTTTTAATTCAATTTATTTACTATAACAGAATATAGCAAATAAATTGAATTAAAAAGTTGTGTAAAAAATGAAAATAATAACATACAATCACATAGTGTATCTACTCACACATCAGTATAAGAATAATGTCTTATCCTCGATCCAAATTATTTCGTAATTACGAAGCGCAAGAACGTTCCAACAAAAAAACGTATCCTCGTTCCAACTTGTTTAAACAGTTTGAAGAGGAGAAAAACAAGAATAAGACTAGTATTGTACAGGTGAAACAACATCAAGAAACGCAGTGGGGTGACGACGAAATCGAAATGGATTTTAGTGGTGTAATCGAATTTGAATAAATAAGCATACAATTATTATTATTATTATTATTATTCTACAAAAGAATAATAATTTTTACTTTTACTTTTACTTGTTTTGTTTTTTTAGTTACGATCATACTACTTCTTCATAGGTACATCCATGATCTGTAATATGTTTGATAATACATTCTTTAAATAAATCAGGACGTAGTTCACATCCAATCCCAATTCGCCCTAGTTTTTGTGCAGCAATTGCAGTAGTAAAACTACCTGAAAACATATCCAATACGGTATCCCCTTTATAACTATAGTATTGAATGGACATTTCAGGTATCGACATGGGAAACGGTGCTGTATGTCCTAGTGTATTTTCTTTTTTATTGTTAATTTTAATAACAGGAGACAATTTATGAATATCACGGCGCCATTCGCTTACCAATTCTTTGGGGATGATATTGTTTTCTTGTAAAAATGGATTTTGTGTCATGATGGTTTTTAAGGAAAAGCGTTTTCCTCGATTGGATTCACTTTTTGAACAAGCGCTGTTTTTACATTCCCAGGAACGTAATCCTTTACTCGTATAACTATTGGATTTGACTCGTAAACTACCACATTGATTACATGGATAACTAATGTCTTTTTCTAAATGATGTTTATGAAAAATTAAAATATGTTCATAACAATTACAAGGATATTGAAAAAAAGGAAATGGTTTATTACCATTTTTGTGACGAGAACTTTGTACTTCACCTTTATCCCAGATAATATCATCGATAAATGTAAATCCACATTCCTCAAAGATGGAAATAAAATAAGCGGGTAAAGGAATTTTGCGTTTACCAAATGCATGAATCGGACTCATGTTATCATTGTCGACGACATCACTGACATTAAAGACAAAGGCACGATGGTTATCTAGTACACGATAACATTCTTGAATGATGAGTTTCATTTCGCTCAAGTATTCTTGTAGGGTTTTCCAAGTAGAATAGTCACGAGCATTGTAATAAGGTGGAGATGTGACCATGTGACCAATGCTATCGGTGGGTAATTTTCGTAACGAATCCAAACAATGTCCCCAGACGATTTTTATATTAGGATTGGTTCGTACTTGATCATAAAATGTATAATCGGTAAACCCAAGTTCTTTATTTATTTTATATGTAATGGTATCACGATATGCGTTAATAAAACTGTATATATTTTTTTCTTTATAATCGGAATAGACATAACGTTCAGCAAGAATTGCTAATAATGGTTTATCAAACATTTTTTCTAGAAACGATATATTTTTTTTATATAAATTATGTGATTCAATTTCTTGTACAGTAGGTTCTTGGTGTTCATCAATAACTTCTGTATCAGAATCGTGTTCTTCAAAAGTAGAATCTACATCGGAATCTGATTCCGATCCATCATCTTCAATAATAATACGTTCTGTGGTACAATCTTCCATATACTTTTATTTACATACATATATAATATTCTTCATTCTTCATTTTTTCCCACCGTCTTATCACTCCATTTTATTTGCTATAACAGTTTGTAGTAGTACTTTTACTATTTATTCAGTGAATATACTGAGTACATTTATTCTAACATCATACATTCTGTTATCGTACTATTTTTGGTACGGGTTTTTTTGAAAAAGTCGTGAAAAAGTCTTGGAAATAAAAAAAATACTAGTAGTAATAAGAGAAGATGAACCATACTGTTTCTATTTATTATCAATTGCTTACGAGTCCAAATCGTAACGATAAAATACTATGGCATATTTTATTTTTTCTATTGAATAATGATCGTGTAAAAGTACTGCATCATATGTCATATGTAACTGATCCTGATGTACAAATGTTATTTACTAAGATTATACAACATCATGATGTGGAGAATGAAGTCTATGATATTACAGAACATAGTTCGTTACGTACAAAACGAATTATAAAAAATATAGTACAATTATGTTTACTAGAAATGATATCACAACAGTTTTTTTTAAAAAAGTCGTGAATATATAAATTAAATAATCTTGATACATAATAGATATGTCTAGACCAAATTCGTTACCACCGGATTTTGAACAGACATTAACGATTCAAGGCTATGATCCAACATTGGTTCATGCACTCGTTGAAGTATACAATAAAGTATTATTGGATGATCATGCTCGTAATGGTGAGTCTCATGGAAAAACATTTGGACAACAATTACATGATACAATGTGTCAATTTGCGATAAATTATTCTTTTACACCTAATGATACTACTTCTTCATTAACTACTTGTAAACCCTTTGCTGATGGTCAATATGGAACCGTATATCGTACTTCCTTTAACCAAAAACCCATTCTTACCAAGACAACAAAAACATTTTCTATTGATATGATTCGTGAAGTGTTTGTAAATATGGTCATGATTAATTCATTCTTACTTTATAATCAACTCATAGAGAATCTTGTACCAACGATTGGTATGTATGTAATGCAACAATACAATACAACTGGAAACGAATTACATATTAATATGGTTCAACAATGTATTGATGGAAGCACGTTGCATGATTTAATTATAAAAAATGGAATTACATTGATCCAATTAAAAAAAGTAATTGGTCAATTGTTTACTACACTCACGATACTACATGAATCACCCTATAACATTCGTCATAATGATCTCCATACAAAGAATGTTATTGTGACTACGACCAATCAAGCATATATTATTGACTTTGGATTATCTACCTTTACGTATGGTAAATTTTATGATTTACGAGAAGACAATACCTTAGAGAATCATTACTTTCATTACGAAGATTATCGTCATATTGGTGCATTGGATATGTTTCATATCTTTTATACGATTCAACAAAATGCTTTTAGTGCACCAGAAAATGAACCTGGATCATTAAACCGAACGCAATTAATTGAATACAGTCAATCCATGTTACATCAATTGGTGTATAATCGATGTTATGATACGGATCCATTGAAAACAGAAGTACGACATATTAATGTAAATGACATGATACGTATTTTAGGATATGATGAAGAACCGATTCGTGATATTAATTGGTTTTATTATTTAATGGATGGATTAGATAAAAAAGCATTTACCCATGGTGGTTATACGTTACGTGGATTGGTTCATACGAAAAATGTCACATTGTTAAAAGAAATGACGTATCGTTGGTTTCTTACCAATTTTTGTACAGATAAAGATTATGAAATAAATTGGTCGATGATTGAACATACTGTTCAACAAGTTCAACATATTATAGCAAAAATTGAACCGATTGAACCAATTGCCTTACTACAAACAACTGTAACAAAACATAGAAATATGTCTCATCGTAAACGAAAGAATCCTATAAAACGAAAACTACAATTGTCACATCATCGTCGTAAACCACGTAAGCATGACAGTGTAAAAAAACCAGTACCAAAAATCATATAACATTTACCTTGCCGACCGTGTTTATATTTTCTCGTAATATTGATTATATTTATAAATATAATATGTTTATGTATCGTGGTTTTACGTATATTTTTAATTAAAATAATTAAATATATTATTGAAAAAGGTCGACAAGGTAAAACTTAATTTTATTTGCTATAACAGTTTTTAGTATTTATTCAGTGAATATACTGAGTACATTTATTGTAACGTCATACATGTTGTTATCGTACCAAAAATGGTACGGCTTTTTGTGAAAAAGCCGTGAAGGTATAGCCTTTTTTATCCAAATATCCGTAAGCATCTTCTACCTCTCTACCGATTCTTATATCAAATAGTGGATCATTCCCACTACGTATGGTTACAAGGTTACATGTAGACGGAACCAAGCACACTATTTTAGAATTATTTGTGTCTTCTATCCATTCTCCTGGATGTAATGTACCAATATATTTATTTATATCTATTTCAGAATCCTTTCCTAACTGTACAAAATCATTATATATTGTTTGAAAATCGGATACAACTACATGAGCACAATAATACTTTTTCTTGTAAAATGTAATAGTACTAAAACGTAATGTTTTTTTATTAGTTTTTTTGGTAAAAATTTCTACTTGAATTTCGGTATAAATACAAAATGGGTACAGTTTTGTTGTCATTATAGATATACATAAACTAATTCATATTTAGATATGAATTAAGTATAAAAATCAATTAATTACTGTTACGCTCATTTCTACTTTATTATATATTTAAATAAACTTACCCCCAAACGTAGTATAACATAATTGTTAATTAATATAATGGTTTATTCAGTAAATATACTGAATAAATATCACACCATCTTATATTTGCTATAACAGTTTTTAGTAGTACTTTTTACCTTGTCGACCGTTTTTTATTTTCTTATCATTTTGATTGTATTTATAAATATTATATCATTATGTATCGTGTTTTTATGTATTATTTTAATTAAAATAATCAAGAATACTATTTTATTGAAAACGGTCGACAAGGTAAACTTTTACTATTTACTCAGTACATTTATTGTTAACATCATACATTCTGTTATCGTAACATTTTTGGTACGGGTTTTTGTGAAAAAGCCGTGTAAGTAGTAAAGTTTTAGTTAAGTTAATTGTGGTACCTGTCCTTTTACAAATGTTAGTACATGTTGTTGAGGAAAAGATAATGTATCATGTGAAATAATATAAATCGTTTTTCCTTGTTCAATCATATCAGTTAGTAATTGAATGACAATTGCTTTTGTATCGGGATCCAAACCAGTTAATGGTTCATCCATAATATATAGTGATTTTTCAATCATCATACAACGTAACAAATGGACCATTTGTCGTTGCCCTCCTGATAATCGATCTCCTAATTTACCAACATGGTTATATAAGAAAGACTCATCACCGTTTTTGCATCCGAATAATGAATATAAATTATACCGTTTAATCAGTTCTTGTAATCTGATTTTATATTGTTTTTTATCTGTAATTCCATACATAATATTATCATAGATGGTAGTAGAAAATAAACAGATCGCATGTTGATGAATGTACATGATATGATGACGAATCGACGTCGTGACATTTGTATCCCCTAATTGAATCGTTCCTTCTTGGACAGATAATGTTCCTAATAGTAATTTAATAAAAGTTGATTTACCAGAACCGGATTCACCTCGTAACCATATTAGTCCAGTAGGTAATATCATGGAAAAGTTCTGTAATAAAGGAGGTTGTTCAGGATAAGAAAATATAACACTAGTAAATGAATAGTTACAGGAGGATGGAATCGGTATACTTGGTACAATCGAGTATGAATATAGTGTTGTTATGGGTGAATTATAATGCTTTAATACTAGTATACATTCTGATAGTTTGGGTAGAAAAAAAATCACATTATTAATTTGACTACATAGTGGGATAATGGATAAAATAATCCGAGTAAATGATTCGGTAGACAATAGATTATTTTTATAATTTCGATACGAAATATATAATAGTAATCCACTCATAATAATAATACAACCATACAATAATATTTTTTTATTATGTATGCTACTTGAAAATTTTATGTCAATTGTGTATTGATTCATTGTTATTTCTTGTATGTTGTTAATTTCCAATGGAATGGCTGTAGCAGTGGAACGAATCATACTCGTGTTCGCAAAATCTTCATTAATTTTATCTAATAATACGTCTTCATGTTTTTCCGGATTTTGTATATGATCAGTAAAAACAAGCGAGAAAAATACAATACATAATATGATACAATATCCAATAAGTGTAATAAGTCCTGCACTAATTTGTAATGTAAATAATATAATAATAGAAAATATTATTGACACAATGCGTGGTAGAATTCGAATCATATAAAAAAACATGTTTGCCATATGAATTTCTACTTTTTCAATAGTATTATACAATTGAGCTATATTAATGGTATCTGGTTCTTGATCCATTCGTATGATTTCATAGGAAACTAATGTTTCTGACACAAATTGTTTGCATGCGAATTTAACCATATCATATAATTTGTCTGAAATACTAAAACAAATTTGAATGAGTACCCACACACAAAATAATTTAATAATGTATTTTTTTACTTTTATGATATCATTCGAAAATGTGGTGATTTTACTAGTAAATAATGGCAAGACTATTATTTCTAATATAAAACCAGTACACGAAAATAAAAAAGTAAATAACAATAATAACCATTTTTTTTTACAAAAATCTTTTGCTAATTTAAAAATTGACATTTATTATATATTATGTATATTATACATTTTATATAAATTTATAAAATTAAAATAAGGTCTTTTGTGAAAAGGCCCTACTTAGCCTGCACTTATTCCACGACTTTTTCATAAAAACCAAGGCCTTTTCATAAAAGGCCTTTCTCCGCTCAGGGCGGATACCCCAAAACTTGCTATAACAGAGAATTAATTACTATTACTTATCTATTCAGTATATTCACTGAATAAACTATATAAATAATACTATATTCTGTTATAGCAAATAAATAGAGTGAAAAGGGTGTGAATTAATTAAGTTAATCGAACCACAATAATTATTTATTGAAAATTAAAAAAGCAGAATAAGTACAGGTATAAGCCCTTACCCCAAAATAAAAGAATTTATGATGTTACAATACATTTATTCACTGAATAAATAGTGAAATTACTACTAAAAACTGTTATAGCAAATAGAATTGATTTATAAGACGGTGTATTTTACCTTGTCGACCGATTTTAAAATAATTAAGAATACTATTTTGTTGAAAACGGTCGACAAGGTCACATATAGTAAAAAAATAAATATATATATATATAGTATAATATGAAACTTTTGATCTATATCACATTTATTTTACTATTATGTATTATATTTTTTATAAAGAGAAAACATGCTATTTATCCAGTCATATTTATATTTTTCAGTTATCTATTGGTATTAATGATCAAACATAATGACTATTTATACTTGACTGGTTATGTATATCTACTTTATTTATGTTTTATTATCTTATTTATAGTTATTTCATTGCTATTATATAGTACAGAAAACAAGTATATTTATATTGTTGTTTCATCCTTGATTCTACTCATTACGGTTAGTATTGGCTATCAAAAACATCGTAGATATACGTATTATAAAAATATTGCTACTAGATTATATACGAATTCAAAAAAAGATAGATATAATTTTTATACAGGTTGGGAAGACTATCGAATTGGTGATATTGTTCGCTCACCATTTGGTATAAATTATCAATCAATAAAAGAAAATCATCAGAACAAATTTCCTACTTCGATTGCAACAATGTATATGAGTAAAACAAATAAGGCTAATGATTATTCCATAGTACAAGCATGTATATCTGAAAAAAAACAAGAATTACAACTGGCAATACCGACTCAAGATACATATGTTATTCATATTAGAATAGGAGATGTGATGGAAGATAAAGAATATTCAGTCATTACTATGTTAGCAAAACCAACCTATTATTATGAACTATTTCCTGGTCCTGCGTTTTTGACGGTATATACAAAACCGTTATCTTATTATGAGGAAAAACGAAAGCAACTTGAAAAATATCCCATAAAAAACATTATTATTGTAGCAGGATCTCATATTCAATCTGATTATCTAAAAAGTTCAGAATATATAAATTGTATTCGATTATACTATCAAGAAGCCGGTTATCATGTATCATTACGATTAGGTTCTTTACCGGATGAGGACATTGTATTTATGAGTTATGCATCTTATTTTACTTCTTCTGGTGGTGGATTTTCAGAAATGATATCTCAACTTGTGAAACAAAATGGAGGTATTATTATATAATCAAGGCCTTTTCACAAAAGGCCTTAGTCCGCTCAGGGCGGATACCCCAAAACTTGCTTTAACAGAAATTTAATTACTATTACTTATCTATTCAGTATATTTACTGAATAAACTATATAAATACTACTAATATTCTGTTATAGCAAATAAATAGAGTGAAAAGGGTGGATATAATAGTTGTGTTATTTTTTTATCATTGTATAAAAAAATATTTATATTTGAAAACATAGTATACTAATAGAATATTCATGCTATCTATACTTGTGTGGGCTATGAGTGCGCTAGCCATTTATGCATCAATACCACATTATGTATGTACGTCCATACAAAAACATCACCCTCAGCCGATACATTATTATAGCCACCGATCACCGTTACTAGTTCAACATAACATTATACGTGTGAGTTCCAATCCAATGTGTATTGAAGAATGTTGGCCATGTAAACCACATCTATCATCACGTATTGGTTATAGTGCATTATGTGATCCCACGGAAGAAGAAAAAGACCGATATGAATTATTCACGTTATCACATGTATTTTTTAAACGACATCATCGGAAATCATTTAGAAGCTACAGTAATCCCCCTTTTTATCCAAAATACTATGGTATATTTATATCGAGTACAGATCATCCATTCATTCAATTATATTATGTATGTAATTATCCATTACGAAAATCACTGTCGGAGCAAATAGATGATGTACAAGTACTAGATCAGTCTCGTTCCATTTCATTTAATGATCATAGTCCTAATCTTACCACGACTCTATTTACTGAATCTAGTCCCATTCCATTTACTGAGTCTAGTCCCATTCCATTTACTGAGTCTAGTCCCATTCCATTAATTGAATCTAGTCCTATACCATTAATTGAGTCTAGTCCCATTCCATTAATTGAATCTAGTCCTATACCATTAATTGAATCTAGTCCTATACCATTCAATAATCCTACTACAAATCAAATAATTAATCCTACTACAAATCAAGTAAATAATCCTACTACAAATCAACTAATTAATCCTACTACAAATCAAGTAATCAATCCTACTACAAATCAAGTAATTAATCCTACTACAAATCAAGTAATTAATCCTACTACAAATCAATTAATCAATCCTACTACAAATCAAGTAATTAATCCTAATACAAATCAAGTAATTAATCCTACTACAAATCAACTAATTAATCCTACTACAAATCAAGTAATCAATCCTACTACAAATCAAGTAATTAATCCTACTACAAATCAAGTAATTAATCCTACTACAAATCAAGTAATCAATCCTACTACAAATCAAGTAATTAATCCTACTACAAATCAAGTAAATAATCCTACTACAAATCAACTAATTAATCCTACTACAAGTCAAGTAAATAATCCTACTACAAATCAAGTAATTAATCC
>Ga0209597_1000633_pt1 | contig 23102 bp, 19 predicted proteins | sample M_140625_MF_Meta_FD_187316 | JGI IMG/M metagenome (GOLD analysis project Ga0209597, IMG submission 187316) | Freshwater microbial communities from Lake Montjoie, Canada to study carbon cycling - M_140625_MF_MetaG (SPAdes) (version 2) | ecosystem: Environmental > Aquatic > Freshwater > Lake... | reverse complement strand
CCGACCGATCCTTCTTTCGCCTCCGGCTAGAATGAATTTATACCTTGGAGGTATGGGGATTGGTCCCCTTTCAAACCCACCCCCGACCGATCCTTTTTTCGCCTCCGGCTAGAATGAATTTATACCTTGGAGGTATGGGGATTGGTCCCCCTCTGACTCGCCCCCGACCGATCCTTCTTTCGCCTCCGGCTAGAATGAATTTATACCTTGGAGGTATGGGGATTCGAACCCCAGACCTTCTCATTGCGAACGAGACGCTCTACCAACTGAGCTATACCCCCATTTACTCTGTAACTACAGCTATTTGTAGATACAGAGAATTTTGCTTGTCACCCCCAAATGTCACCCTCAGACTTTCCTTATGGACTCCGCCAAAAGTACTCGGCAGCTCCTTGAGAAAATCCCTGGCGTGTCTGGGTTGTACAAACATCATGCTTCAGGGATATACCACCTTCAGTTAACCAGCAAGCAAAGGAAAGTACGCAAAAGCTTAAAAACCACAGACCGTAAAACTGCTGAAAGAAAACTGGCGGTCTATAAGGAGCACCTAGCCAAGACAGATCCCAAAAAAGGTTCCGTCTCTCTCGCCAGTCTTGTCCAAAGCTATCTTGAAACTCTCGGTGCCAAATCCGTCAGCACCTGCAAAAACCAGAAAAGCCTTCTTACCCGTCTCACCGATACTTGGCTACAAGGCAGGAACCATAAGGTCACTTCGATCACTGGTGGTGATCTGGATATATGGCTTTCCAAGCAATTCGGTAAAGTTCGACCCAGAACCTACAACACTTATTCAGGCTTCCTCAAAAGCCTCTTTGATCATGCCGTTGCCCTTAAGATCATCGGTAACAATCCTTATCACGAAGCCAGGAACAAACGCCGTAGGAACGACAGAGTAAGGCGTGTTGTCCCCTCACTGGATCAGTTCAAACAAATCGTTTCTCATATGCGTTCCAACAAACTTAATCCTCATGGTACTGAAAGTTCTGATTTTATTGAGTTCTTAGGCACGGCAGCCGTTGGCCAGGCAGAGGCTAAGAATCTCCTTTGGCAGAATGTTGATTTCGCAAAGATGCGTTTGAACTTTTACCGCCAAAAGACCAAGCGGCATTTTCATGTACCCATATTCAAAGACGATCTTCTGCCCCTGCTTCAACGCAGAAAAGCCCAACTGGGACGCGAACCTAATCCGACTGAGTTCGTTTTTTCCATGAAAGACGGCAAGAAAGGCCTCACCGCCGCCACTAAGGCTCTCGGCTTCCCTTCATTCTCCCAGAGAGATCTTCGGGCCATGAGGATCTCGGATTGGGTCAGAAAAAATGCTGGTGTGAAACTGATCTCTAAATGGCAGGGACATTCGGATGGTGGCATTCTTATCCTCAACACTTACTCAGATATCATCTCGGATGCGGATGACGCCGCCGAGAATGAGGCCATTTCACGCATCGAGAACAGCTAAATTCGTTTCTTTGGCTATCCGTTCCACTTCCCCATATGGAATCAGAATCTTTCGAGAAAACATCGCCCTCGATAGCCTTCCAGATTGGATCATTCTGCGGACTGTCTTGTCACAGACATTCCCCAACATGTACTGCGCCTGCTTGATCGTGACCAATAGTGGCTTCACCGAACTTCTCGGTACCAAGACCATCTCCTCTTCCCAGACACCGCCTTGGGGAAGTTGACTTTTAATCGTTCTCATCTTGGTCCTCCTCCTCGGCAATGCGCTCCATGGCAGTTAGATCTTCACAGGTTAGTTTGGCATCACCATGCTCTTCATCCTCTTCTCCTGGCACTGGAGCCAAGTCGTTCCAGCTTTCCTGGCTGACTTTGTAGGATAGGTGATCCATCAACTTGCTATGCACGCGGTGTGATCCCATTTGGAGAGCCATATATTGGTTCGGGTTAAGAAGTCCGACGATTCTTATGCCTGGAATAACTCCTTGCGCATCTTGTATCAGTGACTCACATCGGTCTTTTATTGTTTCTGGCGTATGCACCACCTGATTATCAAAGCAGGCCAGCAAGTCATCAGGATCTGCATCATGTTGATTATAGTTACTTAATTTACTGTTATTTGTGTTTTTAGATCTTTTTTTCATATCTGTAAGTATAATCTTCTTTATGAATTTTTGCAAGCTATAAGTAGCTGTTTATTAGTGTTTTACATCATTATAAATATTGACATTAAATAAATTCATGATAGATAATTTTATATATCGGCACTATTCCCTATGCATTAACGCTTTATGCAAATAAAGATTAGAAACTACTGATAATCAACGATATAATACTGTAGTTATTTGACATGCTGTGCATTAAGGCAACTTGGTAAAAAGGGATCAGACATTGATAAAACTCTGCCGCATATGTTTCATTCATTGCGGATAACACATTCAGATACCCAAGCCCGTAAAAAGGAGCCGAATGATATGGTTTAGATCCATTGCTGTACTTCGGGAGCAGAGGCAGCAAAAGACATTCGGAAAAAGTAGAAACTTCAAATTCAACCCATACAAGGTAAGAAATCCTAATAAATCTCCCCTTTAATCCAAGTTGCTGCAGAGCGTGTCACTTATACCAATAGGCCGTCATCGAAAACGCTGGTGCGTATCAGGAGCCGAGAGAAAAGGTGAAGAGATAAACTGGTAGATGCGGCAGGTCTTAAAAACGAGAGTTATGCAAAGGGAAGGTATGTTCTTAAATTTCCCCTCCAAGGTAAGTTCAAACCATTAATCAAACTCATACTAAAACCGAAGGTTTTATCAACTGAAAGTTGATTAAGTCACACGAATCTTATCAAAGTGTAATCTTTTACATGAATACCGCGGCAGAATTTAGATCAGCGAAACTCGAGCTAGAATCAATCTTTGGTAATGTCTACCAAGTATATGATCGGGCCAATCACTTAACCTCTTATTCTTTTACAGGATTGGTCGATCAGAAGATCTACAAAGATTATATTAGGCGTATTGTCACCACCACTTCCGAAGTCCCATATCTTATCTCTGGTTTTGCCATAGCTATCAGTGGATTCCCTACATTGCGGCAAGAGGTGATAGCTTCAGAACCGCACACTCTTCAAAATCAAGTAGCATATTGGACAGTTTATACCAAAAGGGATAATGATCCTATTTTGCTAACTGTTCAGTCTCTTTAAGCGGCTTCATACTCGAAATCAAAACCTTCAGGAAACCCCTCAAAATATATCAATATCTGGCCTTTATGATTTTTTTGATACGTAATAAGCCCAAATACCCTCAACAGTTCAATGCCTCCTATTAAATCAATTTTATATTCTTTATGCATAAGTCCAAAATACTCTGGATCAATTATTGTAGTGTGATTTTCATAAACATATTCCTGTAATAATAAATAAAGCTTAATACTACTTAAATTAATTTTATTTCTTTCAAAACTCTTAATGATCTTCTTAGGTAACTTGTAAAAAGACCCATATTTCATTGATCTTTTGATGATTCTTAACTGACTCATATTTAATAGTTACACCCTCAAATCTTCAAACCGCCCCTTCACCCAGCGCCGCTCTCTCCTATCGTCGCACCGCCTAACTCACTGCAATCAGTTAATCGACCTTCGGCTACAAGTCTTTTGGCGGCGGCTCGTTTCTCTCGCAGCGGCACCAACCTCTCTCAAACTCTTTTTTAAACTTTAACATTATATCAACGTCCTAACCCGTTCGCGCGTTGCGCTCACCAACCCATACACCCTCGCTTGCATCATCCTTCGCTATGCTCTGGATCATGCTCGCTTCGGAGTAAAAAGTTAGTCGGGCCGTGTTGGCGTTTGCTACACCGCCCTCCGTATTTCTTCGCTAGGACTCGTTCGCTTTCCCCAGCTCCTCGTCCGCCATTTATGCATGCGCCTCATGCCTATCGTCGCCTTGGTAGCTCCTCTAGCATTCGATGCCATGCAGGACACTCGCGCTACCAGCACGGCCTCGGTATCTCCTTTTAGAGGGGGTATTTTTTTGTGCTGGATTGCGCTTCGTATCCTACCCGCCAAATTGGTTTTGCTCGTCTCTCCTTCGTCATTCCTCACATCCCTCTGGGATCTCGGCCCATGTCTTGGATGTTCATCATTCGTGTTAATCTAGCCCCATAACGTGACAGGCATCGGCTAGGCTTCATCGTTACGCATTCGCACCTATGGCCCTTGGCCAACGGTGCTCACGCTTACGTTTTCGCCTATCCTAGTGTGTAGGGGCTGGAGCAGCGAATAGGGTTTGGGTTGGGCGAGATTAAACCTTCTGAGACAGTTATCGGGCAGGAAGTGCTTCCGTATCCTGGGATGGTGGTTCAGGTTGGCTTTTATAGAAAAGGTCACTCTCCTCTTGTTTTTTTAGGAGATCTTGTGCATGAGAAATAAGTGCTGGATCACTTGTCATACGTAGGCTTTGCCCAAGCCATTTCGTAAGTTCCTTTGGCCTTATCGAAAAGACTTCATCAATAAACTTAAGACGCACCCCGATGGGAATGCTTATATCCGTAGAGAGTTTTAGAAAGGTTTCATAATTATCGTCTTTTAATCCATATGCCAGATGCATCAAACACTCCTGTTGCACCCTCGGCACATGCCTAGCGGTTTGTAGTGCCATTCTAATCAGTGCCTTATTCCGTTCTTCTCCGTCTTGGTAGCTATTGTTAAGGACAGCGATCACGGGGTCTTCCCATTCTAGGGGTAGTGGGTCTGTTGTACTTTGCTCTTCAAAAGCGGATGCTTGTGGTCCACTAACTACGGCTTCTAAATCATTCTTTCTGTTAGCAATGGGGTGATCGTCACTACTTGTCTGATCAGTACATTGTTCTTTTTCAGGGGCTATATTTTTTTGCCCATTTGTAGCGCCGTTATTCTTCTTTAATAAAATAAAGCAGAGCAGGGCTAACAGTATTGCGTTAAGTACGCCGACCCAGAAAAATGCCCGCCTACTTACAAGAGACACAGGGCCCCAGCCTCATTTCGCTGGGCAAAGAACTTAAAACTTGCTCAGGACAAAGTATCCAGATCCAGCCGAATCGTAAAAGTATCCGTAACCATATTTATTAAGTAGGAGCTGGACTAACCCGTATACTCCTCTGGTTGTAATGGAAAAACGACCTGAGGCATTTATCGTGCCTGTGCCGTAGGATGTTCCTCCATACGTGGGATAATAGGAGTAAGGGAAATAAGCCGAATAAGCGACAGCTCCTCTTGATGTGGCGGTTACATACCCTTTATAGTAAAGCCCCTTGAACGCGGCTCCAGTAGTGTAACCCCCAAGCATATTGTAGTTACCCGCATACACAGCTTGAGCATTTGCTTTCGACGTGCCACCAAATAGACTGAATGACGCAATTCCTAGTGCTATTAATAGTGCTTTTTTCATAAGTACATTATGCCTCCACAAACTTAATTTAGCAAATTCTTTATTTTAAGATGAAATTTCACTTTCGGGAAATCTCCTAAAAAGAGTAGACGATCTCCACACCAGCATAATGTGATGGACCGCTCCCAGTAGGTTCATACAAGACAGGGGCTCCTAGGCCACCTGATGGGCCAAAGGCCTCTGGTGAGGAAATTGGGATGCCATTAGATTGGTTGCCAAAGTCCAGACGGTATTCGGCACGAATAAGGAGGTTATCAATCACGTTAAATCCAGCTGTCAGGGTGTACTCCCAGTAACTAGGTGCCTCGGCTTCATTTCCATTGTAGGACGCAACCTTGAGATCGTTGCTACCTCCAAGAAACTCCCCACGGCTTGATAGGCTGAGCCAGTCCGTAAATTGATATTTCGCATAAACTCCTGCTCCCCACCATGTGGTGCTGTATGCTCCACCATCACCCGCCCACCACTCATTTGCAGGGCTAGTTTTTGCCGTACCCAGTACAGTGTTAAAGGCGAATAGTAATTTATCGTTTGCAAACTTTGGCGCCCAATTGCCCCATGAGTTATAGATTAATGCATAGCCGTTGCTGTTTGGATTATAGTTCTGAACGTCGGTAGGTATTGAGCTTAAGCTGGGATCTTCCCAGCTGGTATTATTTTCTGGGTTGGTGCTCCATTGAAAGTTATTACTCCAATTTGCATTCGATCCAGGTGCTGTCACATCGAGAGCCGCAATCAGCGCGCAGCCGTCCCCCTTTAGCCCTGTAGTTGTGTTGTTGTCTGTATTTGATCCATTTACGATGCCCAGCTTCATGTCCAGATAATCATCGAACCTATAAGATGCAAGTAACCCAGTGTAGTAGAGGGGAAACTGTTGCCATAGGAGCCCATAGGTGATGTTCATGTTGGCTGGTCTCTCGATCACTTCGTATCCAAGAATGGAAACAAACTTGCCCACCTTAAAGTCCAGTCCATTCCCAACTGGTGCTCTTATGCTTGCGTATGCTTGTTCAAGAAAGAGTGAGTTTGAGTTCTGGCTGGTATTGTTTTCCGCAGTTCCAGAATTCCTGTTTTGCAAATAGTAGGCATCTTCCCCGATCATCACATCCGCCCTAAAGCCAGCTTGGGCCTTGTTTTCTGAAGTCATCGCTTTTTCCAAAGCAATCTTAACGGCGTAGAGATTAAAATCACCTCGGCTTGCCGTATCGTCACTAAATCTACCAATCACCTCAGATTGCTTACTGCTATTAAAGTTGTAGCTGTATCCTGTATCGACGTAGCCACTTAACTTAACGCCTTTGTTGGCCGTCTCTACAAAATTGCTCTGGATAATCTTTTTTGTATCAGTCGCAGATGCGCCAGTGATCTCATCGGCTAGCAAAGGGGCGCAAACAAGAACAAGCAACAACAAAAACTTGGGGGGAAGATTTCTTATCCGCTAGGAATAACATGCCGAGATATTGTTCCCAGCTAATTCTTTATAAGAAGGACATTTATGGTCTAGTAATTCCCTAGTTTTATTTCTCTCTTATCGGCGGCTGGTTTTCACCCTCCATCCCAAAACACAGACGTATCGTTCATTTGCCTGCATTCGCTCCCATATCCGCTCATATCCATCGGGTGCAGGCCGCTCCTAACTGGATATTCGCGGATTGGTCGCTTTATCAGTAATCAGCGGGGAAAGATCAATTATGGCACCATGCCATTTATAGGAAAATATAGTCCTTTAGAGGTTTTTCAAAAATAGGGGTATATTAAAAAGCATATTACAAAGGGCTATTTCATCATCTTATAATCCCTTTTTCATATAGCTTAAAGTCACCCCCGAAAAGTCACCCCCAATATAGAAAAATATACCTAGACAGACTTGGACTTAATTGAATCCTATCATATTTATAACACTCATTATCAATACTTTATCTGTTGTATTCCGCATTAGTCCAAATAGGTCTAAACAGCCTGTTTTATAGTAAATCTTTTTGCGAACGAGACGCTCTACCAACTGAGCTATACCCCCAATGAAAAGATTACTTTAATTCCTTAAACCATCATTTCAAGTCCACCGATCAGTCTAGTGCCTTCAGCCTTAGGCCTTATTACAACTGATGTTCGTTCTCTAAAAACCCACGCAAATGCCGGATACGCGTCGGATGACGCATCTTCCTCAACGCCTTCGCCTCAATCTGCCGAATCCGCTCCCTCGTCACCTTAAATTGTCGCCCCACCTCCTCCAACGTCCTCGAATACCCGTCCACCAAACCAAACCTCTGCTCGAGTACCGCCCGCTCCCGATCCGTAAGACTATCCAACACATCCTTAATCTTCTCCTTCAACATCGAATACGCCGTCATGTCCGACGGGTTCTCCGCACTCTTGTCCTCAATGAAATCCCCAAAGGTCGTATCGTCGCTATCTCCCACCTGCGCCTGCAACGAAATCGGCTGTTGGGCCATCTTCAGAACCGCCCGCACCCGCTCCACGGGCATCCCCGTCTCATCCGCTACCTCCTCAGGCGTCGGCTCCCTCCCAAACTCCTGCACCAATTGCTTCTGCACCCGCATCAACTTATTAATCGTCTCAATCATGTGCACCGGAATACGAATCGTCCGCGCCTGATCCGCAATACTCCGCGTGATCGCTTGCCGAATCCACCACGTCGCATAGGTCGAGAACTTATACCCTCTGCGGTATTCAAACTTCTCCACCGCCTTCATCAACCCCATATTCCCCTCTTGGATCAAATCTAAAAACGACAAGCCACGGTTCGTATATTTCTTCGCAATCGAAATCACCAACCGCAAATTCGCCTCGACCATTTCCGTCTTCGCTCGCATTGCCTTCCGCACCCACTCCCGCAAATCGCGGTGATGCGCAAAGAATTCTACCTGCGAAAGCCTCGACCCGTGCTCAATCTCCTCAATCTCCTCCTTCAGCGTTTTACGCCTTCCCTCGTGCACCCGACTGCGTGATTTCCCCTTAATCAACGCCTCCAATTCCGACGTCTTTTCCTGCAACTGCCGATGAACATTATCCGAAACCAAAATAAATTCTTCCAATACCTTCTGCTTAAAAAAGAACTTCACGAAGAGTTTTTCCGCCGCCTCTTGCAGTTTACCTAGCTCGTTCGCCACCCGATGCCGCGCCACTGCCGATTTTGCATCCGCCACACGGGCGTACACCTTGTGCGCCTTCTCGTGCGTCGCATGCAACTGCTTCACTAGGCTCTTCAACATCGTCATGTACTTTTCCCGACCCTCAATCTTTTTATCCTGAATCACCCGATCAAAACGTTCCCGCGAGTTCAGCAATTTCTCTCCAAGCGAGATATACTCCTTGGCGATAAACCCAAACTTATGCAAATGCACCACCGCCCCGATATCCGACTCCTCAATCCGCTTCGAAATCTCCACCTCTTGTTCCCTGGTTAAAAGCGGTACTTGCCCCATTTGCCGCAAATACATCCGTACGGGGTCATCCAGAATATCCAGCTTCTCTGGCTTCTCCTCTGCCACCACCACTTCACTGCCATCTTCCTCACGAGCCGGTTTCTTATACCGATCGACTTCACTGGCCTCGATTACGTCGATTTCGAAATTCCGCAAGAAAATCAGTACCGCTTCTACCTGCTCAGGCTTCGTCACCGTCTCGGGCAAGGCTTCATGCAAATCATCGTGCGTCAGGTAACCCTGTTCCCGCGCCAATTTGATCAACTCCCGCAACCGCTCCTGCTTCTCTGGACTCTGCGCCCAAATCCCTAATCCATTGTTTTCAGTCGTTGCAGAACCATTTAGCGCTTCCTTCGCCTCAATCTCTGCTGCCGCCAACTCCGCCGCCGACGGTTCATCCGGAGATGCCACCGCCTCCACCTTTCCTTTTATCTTGGCGCGGGATGCGGGCAATTTAGGCGACTTGCTCGCCTTGCTTTTCGTGATCTTTTTCATGCGTGAAGGGGACGATATTTTGTAGATTTATGCATGAAGGTAAACATTAAGCATTAGCTTTTGAAGCCCCTTGTGTCAAACGCGCCCTTCTCTTAAGCAGTTCTCCCTGCTGGCGAAGCACTTCCGCGGCGTCGGGATCCCCTTGACCCATCGATCTCAACCGCGCCGACAACCTCTCTGCCTCCCTCCTCAAAAAATCGCCCTCCAACCGCTTCGCCAACTTCTCCAGCGCTCCATCCCACCCCTCCTCCTGCAACTTCTCCCACATGCTCGCTTCTAGTCCCGTCACAAAATCCTGCTCCTCCGCCAATAAATGGGGCAATAGATCCGCCAACCCCGTCCACCCATCATCCCGATACAACCCCCTCATTTTCAAATAAAGCTCCTCTCCTCCCAGATTCTTCAACCACACCTCCTCCACCTTTCTTTCCATCTCAGGGAATTTTCCAGGCTGGCCCAACACCAGCAAAAAGAGCTCTCGCATCACTGGGTGCACCTCCAGCGGTTTCGCCGCCTGAATCCCTGGCGTCTCCCTTTGTTCGCTCCTCTCAAGAATTTTAGCCGCCTGCCCCCTCGCCTTCTCCACCTCATCCATCACCAAATTTTCCCCCAAACCCAACCGCGACGCCGCCCGCACCACCAAACCCGCCCGACTCACTGCGCTCCCCACCAAACCCAGCAACTTGGCCACCGCCTCCACCACCCGCCTTCGCCCACCAGGACTCTCCCCCTCCTGCTTCGTCTGCCAATCCACAAAGAAATCTAGAAAATCTACCGCCTCGTCCAACTTGCCCCGAAACGCCTCCGCTCCACCTTTGCGAATCAATGAATCCGGATCATCCCCCGCTGGCAAACGCACCACCTTCACCCCCAACTCCGCCTTCGCCAACCCACCCCACCCCTGCCCACCCTCTACCAAAACCCCACCCAACCTCCCCGCCGCCCGATCTCCCGCCGCGTCCGCATCCAAACAAATCACAATCTCCTTCGCAAACCGCCCAATCAATTTCGCATGCTCCTCCGTAAAACCCGTGCCCAACGGCGCCACCGTCTCCGTAAAACCCGCCGCCTGCGAACGCAATACATCCAACTGCCCCTCCACTACAATCGCCCGACCCGCTTCCGCCATCGCCCTCCGCGCTCGATCAAACCCAAAGAGCACCCTGCCTTTTTTGAAAATTACCGTCTCAGGCGAATTCACATACTTCGGTTCCTCTGGCCCTGCCCCCGCCAACACCCGCCCACTGAAGGCAATCACCCGACCCCCCTCATCCAAAATCGGAAACATCAGCCGATTGCGAAAACGATCATAAACCCGACCCGACTGCGCTCGCAACGCTACCCCCGACGCAATCATCTCCTCTTCCGTATATCCACTCTTCTTTCCCCAATCCAATGTCGCCGTCCACGCCGCAGGCGCGAAACCCAATCCAAACCGCGTAATCCACTCCAGCGGAATCTCCCGCTCTTTCAGATACGTCCGCGCCTCCTCCGCCGCAGGATCACTCGCTAATAGATCCCGCCAGTGCAATGCCAGCGCCGCGTGAATCTGTCGCAACCTCTCCCGCTCCGCCCCGCTTCCCCCATCGCCACCCCCTTTTCCTCCTCCGCCCGCCTCATCCTCCACCGCCACCCCCGCCCGCTCCGCCAAACGTCTCACCGCCGCCGGAAAATCCAGACCCTCTGTCATCATGATAAAACGAAAAACATCCCCGCCAGAACCCGAACTAAAACATTTGAAAAACTGCTTGTCAGGATGGACATAAAAAGAAGGGGTCTTTTCCTTCTTAAATGGACTCAATCCTCTGAAGTTTGTCCCCACCCGCCGTAACTGCACAATCGCTCCCGCCACCTCCACCAGGTCGCTCGCCCTCCTCACCTTCTCGATCGTTTCTGCAGAAAAACCCATACTCTTCCGTTCTCCCCCCCTACCGCCAACCCACAAGCCTTTCCCCACGAGTTGCTCCAACCCACCTTTTCCTGCATCTTAATAACTTCTATGCGCCTCATCCCCATCCCTGCAACTCCCACCAGACGAGCTCTGTACCCTCGCCTCCTCAGAAAAATGACATCCTTTAGCCTCTTCGCCGTGCTTCCCTGGATTCCTCTTCTCCACCCCCACCACTCTCCCGCCGCAGATGCCGCCCCCACCCCCAAATCCCGCATCGCCATGGTCGAAGACCCTTCCCTCCTCACCAATTTCGATCCCGACCCAGCAGCCGTTAAAAATGCCGTCGCCTCCCTTCTCTCCACCCTCACCGGAAAATCCAACGCCGCCGACGCTTGGAAAGAGCTCGGCATCGACCCCGACGATACCGTCGCCGTCAAAGTCACTGCCCGAGGCAACCCCCGCACTGGCACACGCCGCCAAGTCACCGACGCGGTTACCGCCAGCCTCGTCGCCGCAGGGGTTAAGCCCGACCACATCACCATCTACGACAAACGTGAAGTAGACATGACCAAATCAGGTTACCCCACTAAACAAGAATCAAATCAAGTCCAGGTCCGCGCCATCATTGCCTCCGCCGCCTCCGATGTCCCAGGCCTCGGCTTCGATTCCACCACTACCCCCTACTTCAGCCCCAGCATGGGCGAACTCATCTACGGCGACCTCAAATTCCAATCCTCCCTCATCGACGGCATCCCCGCCCCCAGCTCAAGTGGCACCGCTAGCGGCGACAAAATCCCCTACTGGTCCTACTTCACTAAACTCATCACCCCCAAAGAGACCAAAATCGTTAATATCGGGAGTATGACGAGTGATCCCGATCTCGGCATCTACGGTTGCTGCGCCTCTCTCGCCATCGGCAGCGTCGACAACTCTCGCCGCCTCCTCAAACCTAACGCCGACCAAGACACCACTATCGGCGAAATCCTTACCAGCGATCCCCTCCTTAAACCCAAAACCGTCCTCCATATTTCCGACGGATTGATCCTCCAATTCGCTGGCGGGAAAGATTTCGATGCCAACTACGCCACCACCCCAGGCCTACTCCTTGCCTCCACCGATCCCGTTGCCCTCGACAGCATTGCCCTCGCCCGCTTCGAAAAAATGCGTGCCAATCCAGGAGTCAGCGTTCCCCCCATCCCCAAGATTGGTAACGTACCCCACATCGCAGGTGCCGCCCTCGTCGGCGCGGGCACCACCGACCCCAAACAAATGGAAATTCTCAAAGTAAAATAAAAAACCAAAAAAGGGATTAAGGTTTTTAAGGGGGAAGGGGTTCAGAGTGGCGGACCGCTCGAATTAAGGCAGACAGAACTTTTTCTGCTTCCTCGATCTTTTCTGGGTACACCTCCACCTCAGGAATCCCTAAATAATTGAGCCGCGTGGCAAGGCTTGCTTGGTAATTTAATTCCCGCAGCGATCCAAAGGCAATTTCCAGGAAGCGTAAATATTCCGTTCGGCTTTCCCTTGAGCATCCTTCAACAATATTAGAAGGAACGGACACCGCCGCTCTTCTCATTTGAGAAACCAGACCGTAAATCTCCTCTCGTGGAAATCGTTTCGTTATCTTATAGGTCATCAGCGCAATCTCATCGGCTAAAGCAAAAGCCCTTAATGTTCGATGGTCTCGCATAAATAAGATTTTTCTTTTTTCTCAGCTCCTTAACCCCTTAACCCCTTAACCCCTTAATCCCTTAATCCCTTGGTTCCCTCCGCCCCTCATCCCCCAATCGCCTGCACCTCGATTCCAAACCGAAAACTCCCCACCCCCACCCCTCTCCACTCCAGCTTCGCTTTTACCACTCCTTTCCACACCCCAAGACGCTCATCCCACTCTAGCAACATCTTCGGGCCTTCCGTCTCGGCACGAGCCGCCACCCCTTTCGGTAAAAGCACTAGCACCCCCTCCATCGAAAAAAGCGAAAACCTCGCCTCCGAAATCTCCGCGAGTAACGCACTAACCGACGGTACCGCCTTGCGTAAATACGGAGCCACATCCGCCATTAACATCCTCCCCTCCTTATCATCTCCCCCCTCCAACAACCCTTCCACCAACTCCACTCCCGCCGAGGCCACCCCCGTCAACCCACCCAGCTCAGGCCGATCCGAGTGCAGAGAAAACGAAAGTGTCAGCGGCAAAGCGTGCCGATCCGACTTCAACTTCGGCGCCACCGCCTGAAAAAGCTCCGCCTTGTCCCACGTCAAAATATCCCCTGCCATTGGCACGTTCGTCTCATAACGAAATCTTCCTACCCCACTCGCCGCCTCACATCCCAACCACTTCATCCTTCCTAAATAATCACCCGAACGCACTGGACTCAGTCCCGCATCAGGCCGACTCATCCAACCCTCCTTCTTTTTCCGTACCGAACCTTTCCTCACTCCAATCTCCACATCTTCCAGCACCAGCTCGGGTTGGGATATCCGCACGCTAAATCCCCCCGCCTGATTCGTCGGCTCTCCCAAATCTTCCACCTCTAACTCCACCGCGAAAACCTCTTTTCCTTTTCTCTTAAACTCCACCACTACTCGGTCCCCATGCGAAAGCCCTTTCTCCAGCACCCCAAAGAAACGGGCTTCCTCATCATCATCGACCCCGCCGCGCAGAAACTTTAGCAACGCCGCTACCAATCCAAAAGCAGGTGCGATCGGTCCAAGAAAAAGCCCCCAAACCGTTCCAGGCCCAGGAATCGCACCCGACAAAGCCTCCGCCACTCCAGCGGCCTTATCCAGAGCTCGACGCGACTCCTCATCCGACTCGGTCACCCCGACGGAAATTCCAACTCCTCCTGGATTCCGCCCCAAATAAGCTACGCGCCTAAGATACTTCTGATTCACTGGACCCACCCCACTGAATGGCAACACCGTGGACTGGCCAGCAAGCGTCAATTCAATCACCCCCTCCCGATTCGACCCAAGATCACGGGAAACGAATGTTCGAGGATCCACCCGCACCTCTTTGAGGAATATCGCTAGGAGGTTTTTTGCTGAGATCGGCCCAGCCGCACCTACGCCGGGAATCACCCTCACCTTTGCGCCCGCATTAAAAAGGATACGATCCAGCCCCATCCGCCCATCCTTGGCTCCTCCCGCCATAAATCAATCGAGTAGTTTTCTTGAGCAGAGAGCACGAGAACGCTTAGTTCAAAGGCTAAAGGCTTAGGTAGGGCGGGCTCTCCGAGCACGCCTGCGCTAGAAAATCAAACCCCTCCGCTGTGCCCCGGTAGGGCTGACCGTCACAGTCAGCCGATTGAGTCGCCCAACACCCCCACCCCAGGGCGCGTCTACATCTCTACCCCGACCTGCCCCGACCAGCGTCGGGGCCGGCGTGGGGGCCGCAAGCGCACACGGCTAGTTGAAAAGGCTAGAGGTTCAGGTAGGGCGGGCTCTCCGAGCACGCCTAGTTGAGGCGTTGAGAGCACAGCTACCTACGCAGGCGGCCTCGGAGATGCCGCCCCTACCTAAAGCTTCAAACTACAAATAATTAAAAATTTAAAATCCAAAATCAAACATCTCTCCCCCCCCCGCCCGCTGCGGGCGCCCTTTGAATCCCCCCGCGATAGCGGAACTTCCCCCCCCCCATCGCGGAGCGAGTGCCCAGGATAGGCGGGGGTAGGTTAGAGGGGGCCAAGTCCTGCGCATGCCGGACGTAGTAGGGCAACAGCCCTTCGAAGCTCCTCCGCGAAGCGAGTTCGGAGCGTAGTAGGGTTAGCGACCTTGGCGTGAGCAATCCGCTCTTGGCGTGTGATACGTGCCTAACACTGCTTCCGCACAAAAAACAAAAGGCGGATCCCGAAGGATCCGCCCTTTGCCAACAAGAAAGATTACCGAACCGAATTAACTTTTCCGACGAGCGCGAAGCGCCACCAATCCCGCCATTCCGAGAGCCAACAGAGAGGCTGAGGAGGGCTCGGGGATCATGGTGATAGTCTGGGTTCCAAGCCCACCAGCTGCACCACCACTAAATAAGCCTACGACAGCTTGAGTATTAGCAGTGAAAGTAAAAGGCACATCAATTGCGTTGTTTGCAAAAGCGGGCGCAATCCAGCTCGCATCTGTTAATACGGCATAAGCCAGCACGGATGCCTGTTTTGCACCACCAGGAGTCAAACTCCAGCTTAGTGCCTGAGAATCCGCACTGTTCGATGCGAATATCGCTAGAGCCATCTGCGCTCCAGATGCATACGTCGTAGTCGTAGTTTGGTTAAGCGCGACAGCTAACTCTGGTGCGCTCAAGTCGGCGTATCCTGCATTCAATGAGTTCACGATTGCCTGATTGAATGTTGCGGTGCCAGCGTTCCATTGCCCCCACCTGCCGCTGATAATACCACCAACTGCAAGGGCGGGCGCTCCCTGAACTATGAAACTATCATCGTAAATCGAGATGGTTTCTGCCTTCAAGCTTGAAGTCGCTGCAACTATTGCAACGAGCCCAGTCAGTAGTGTGTTTTTCATATGTTGCATGTTTTTCATTTTCTTTATTTAACTTTCTTGTTTTTTAGTTTGTTATTGGGTTGAGAAGTATGTTGCTGGAGTCAGCAGTTTTTCGTGAGACAAAAAACGCTTGGCCAGAGGTTGCTACATCTGTAGTTGTCACCGTTGTAGTTGTGCCCACTTTTCTCCAAGTAGCTCCGTCGGCCCTCAAATAGTAGGAATCATATCCACTGGTATCTGGGTTATAGACCTGAATTTGATCTGCGCTCCCTGCTGTATTGTTACCTGTCCAGCCATTGGCCACGGTGCCACCCTGCGAAGCTGGGGTAACATTAATAGGTACGCCAGGAGCTGCTAATTGTAGACCAACTTGGTATGGAACAGAAAAGTCGTTTAACCGGACATTTCCAACAGCGGTCAGTGTAGTCGCTCCAGTTTTCTTCGAGATAAATACGCCAACCCCAGAAGGAATCGGGGTCTTGTTGGCTGTAGTGGTTGTACCTACTTTTCTCCAAGTAACACCATCAAGTCTAAGATAATAGGCTGCGTATCCCGCGGTAGCATTGTCATAAAACTGAATTTGATCTGCGCTTCCCGCTGTATTGTTACCTACTAGTGCGCTGCTCGCCATTCCTTGTACCTGCTCAATTGTCACGTGCTTCCTAAGAGCAACTGTTGCTCCATTAAGGCTTGTACCAACGGAAGAAAACAGAAACGTGTTATTTAGGCTGGCAGAATTCAAAACCACATTGCCATTGGCAGCTGCTATTGTCGCAGCGACATCAACATCAAAACGATCACCTTTAAGAGCACCACTATAGACTTCGATGTAATAAGGCTCCACCGAGCTCAAAAGAGCACCAACATTGGTCTGGCCTGCGAGAGCTAGAGCAGCACCAGTGAGTGTCGTGGTTGCTACTTTCAATACGTCGGGATTTAAGAGGGGAAATCCAGCGGTGCTAAGACCCACTGGGACAGAAATTGCTTGGTACCCCACGATTTCACTATTGACGCTGGTTTGTGCATTCACCGACATTGCGGCGAGAGCGAGAATTGCGAGAGAGAGGTTTAGTTTTTTCATATTTGGTGTCTCCTTCATAAAGACAATCTGCAACAGGTTATGTTCAAAATCAAGGGGAAATTTTTGCTTGCCATAAGATTGTCACATTTCCTTAACTAAGACTTTCTTTAAACATAAGTCACTATTGATTAACAGTTTTAACCTTTTGGACGCGTGTCGTTTGCCAATCGTGCTTAAAAAGTAATCAAAATATTTTTTGGGCCTAACAATTTTTGTTACCCAAAAGGGCTGTTTTGAAGTCGGCGAGTTTTATGGCAGGCCAGGCCTACGCCCCGCCTCTACCACCGCGGAATCACCATTTTGCCCTAACAAAAAATTAATCTTCCGCTCCCCACCCGTTCGGAGCCACAATAGCCCTCGTGCCCTCCCCTCGCCCCTCCAAAAAAACCAAGAAAAACAAATCAAAAGTTTCCCTACCCTCCTCCTCTACTTCTTCCGTCCCCCTACGTAGCCCCAGCGACAGCGCCCGACCTCTCGACGACGACTACTCTCCCGCTCACCAGCACAATACGCGTCGCCTCCTCCTTAAACTTTCAGGCGAGACGCTAGCCGAATCTGGCAATCATCTCTCCACGGTCGTCACTCGCCGGCTCGCTCATCAGATCCGCGATATCCTCTCTCCCTCCCTCCAACTGGCCATCGTCATTGGTGGCGGCAACATCTGGCGGGGTGCCCCTGCCAGCGGCGAAGGTCGCATGGATCGCAATACCGCCGACTACATGGGCATGCTCGCCACTGTAATTAACTCCCTCGCACTGCAGGATGCCCTCGAACATGCTGGGGTCGAAACCCGCGTCATGACTGCGATCGAAATGAATAATGTGGCCGAACCCTTTATCCGACGACGAGCCCTACGCCATCTGGAAAAAGGTCGTGTGGTCATCTTCGCCGCTGGCACAGGCCACCCCTTCTTTTCTACCGATACCACCGCCGCCCTTCGCGCCAGCGAGATCGGAGCCGATGCCCTCCTCAAGGCCACCAAGGTAGACGGAATCTACGATTCCGATCCCAAGACCAACCCTCGCGCTCAACGCTTTCAAACCATCACCTACGGGGACGCCCTACGTCGCCGCTTGCAAATCATGGATTCCACCGCTTTCTCCCTCTGCATGGATAATAAAATCCCCATCGTGGTGTTCGATGTCTTCCGAGAGGGAAATCTACGAGCCGCCGCCCAAGGACGCCCCGTCGGAACCCGTGTCATCGTAGGCGATTAAATCACTCAACGCACACACACCAGGGCGCGTCTGCGTCTCTACCCCGACCGGCGTCGGGGTCGCAAGTGCGGGAGCGGGCTCTCCGAGCCCCGATCGGAATCGGAGCGCAGACGCGCACGCCTAGCTGAAGCGTTGAGAATACAAATTTCAACGCAGGCGACCTCGGAGATGTCGCCCCTACCTAAGGCATGAGCGCGGGATTCGCACATTCTAACCTTCTGACCTTCTGACCTTCGGACTTATCTACCCCCCTCTTTCTTTCTTCCGAATTGCTTTCTTTCTTCCTACTCTTTCGAGCATATGTCGGCGCCCCAAATCAATATTTCTGATGTCGCCTCTCTGGCCCGCCTCACCCTCACCCCAGAAGAAACAACAAAGTTCTCCGCTCAACTCACCCAAATCCTTGGCCATATGGAAACCCTCAGCCAAATCGCCACGGGCGCTGTTCCCGAGGTTACCCCCCCCGCCCAACCCGCCCTCCGCCAAGACATCCCCACACCCAGCCTCTCCATCGAAGCCGCCCTCTCCAACGCTCCCGCCCAAGCCAACGACCTCATCCTCGTCCCCAGAATTCTCGAATGAGCCTAGCCTACGAAACCATCGCCACGCTCCGGCGTCGCCTCCTAGCCAAGGAGATTCATCCGCGCGATATTTTCAAAGATCTCTTCACCCAGATCGATGCCCGCGAAAAAACTCTCCACGCCTATACCTATCTCAACCGCGACCATGCCCTCGCCGCCGCTGAAAAAGCCGATCTCTCTCTTCCCCTCGGCGGCATCCCCATCGCCCTCAAAGATAATCTCAATGCCCTCGGCGATCCCTGCACCTGCGCTTCCAAAATTCTCGAAGGATACAAAGCCCCCTACGATGCCACCGCCGTCTCCCTCCTCCGCCAAGCGGGTTCCATCCTCCTCGGTCGCACCAATATGGACGAATTTGCCATGGGCTCATCGACTGAAAACTCCGCCCTCGGCCTCACCCGCAATCCCTGGGATCCCACTCGCATCCCTGGTGGCTCTTCAGGAGGTTCTGCCGCCGCCGTCGCGGGTCGTATCGCCCTAGCTGCCCTCGGTTCCGACACAGGCGGTTCCATCCGCCAACCCGCCGCCCTCTGCGGTTGTGTCGGACTCAAACCCACCTACGGCCGCGTCTCCCGCTACGGCCTCGTCGCCTTCGCCTCTTCCCTCGATCAGATCGGCCCGCTCACCCGCACGGTCGAGGATTCCGCTCTTCTCCTTTCCGTCCTCGTCGGCCACGACCCTCGCGATAACACCACCGATCTCCGACCTCCCGAAAAGTTTCTCACCCAAAAAAATGGCTCAGTCCAAGGCCTGCGCGTCGGACTGCCCAAAGAATATTTTCTCCCAGGAATGGATTCAGAAACCGAATCCGCTATCCGCTCCGCCGCCGATTGGTTCAAGAAAAACGGCGCCACTCTCGTCGACGTCTCCCTTCCCCACACTCCCACTGCCATCGCCGTTTACTACATCCTCGCCACGGCCGAGGCCTCCGCCAATCTCGCCCGCTTCGACGGAGTTCGCTACGGCCGACGCGCCACCGATGCCCGCGATGTTCTCGACCTCTACCATCGCACCCGCTCGGAAGGATTTGGAGCAGAAGTCAAACGCCGCATCATCCTCGGCACCTTTGTCCTCAGCCAAGGCTACGCCGACGCCTACTATCGCCAGGCCCAAAAAGTTCGCGCCCTCCTCCGCCAAGATTTTGAAAAAGCCTTCACCCAGTGCGATCTCCTTCTCACCCCCACCAGCCCCGAGCCCGCCTTCCCCCTTGGCGAACGCACCCAAGACCCTCTCAAAATGTACCTCGCCGACGTTTTCACTATCTCGACCAATCTCGCAGGAAACGGAGCCATCTCCCTCCCCTGCGGTTTCACAAAATCAAATCTGCCCATCGGACTGCAGTTGATTGGCCCCCGTTTCGGAGAAGAAACTATTCTCCGCGCCGCCCACGCCTTCGAACAATCCCACGACTTTTTTCAAAGGTTACCCCCCTCATGAGTACCCCCGCCAAATGGGAAGCGGTCATCGGACTGGAAGTGCATGTGCAACTTCTCACCCAAACCAAAATGTTTTGCGGTTGCACCAACCACTACGGGGATGCCCCGACCAGCCACGTCTGCCCCGTCTGTCTTGGCTTGCCAGGCAGTCTTCCCGTCCCCAACGAAGAAGCGATTCGTCTCACTCTTCTCACGGGGCTAATGCTCGGTTGCACCCTCGCCCCCGTGGCGCGGTTTGATCGCAAAAACTATTTCTACCCCGATATGCCCAAGAATTATCAGATCAGTCAGTACGACGATCCCCTCTGCGCCGGCGGTCAGGTCCCCCTCGATCCCTTCCTTTTTCCCAAAGAAATCCAAGACACCGCCGAAGCCAAAGCAGGCCGCGCGATTCGCCTCACCCGCATCCATCTCGAAGAAGATGTCGCCAAATCTTTCCACTTTGAAGATCGCAGCGGAATCGATTTTAACCGGGCTGGCACTCCTCTGATGGAGATCGTTTCCGAAGCTGACCTCCGCACCCCAGGCGAAGCTTTCTCCTTCCTTGGTTCCCTCCGCCAAGTTCTCCTCGCAGGCCACGTCAGCCATGCGGACATGGAAAAAGGCCAAATGCGATGCGACGTAAACGTTTCCGTACGGCCCATCGGCCAAAAAGAGTTTGGCACGAAAGTGGAGCTAAAGAATCTCAACTCCACCAGCGGTGTCCGCCGTGCCTTAACCTACGAGATCGCTCGACAGATCGCCGCCTGCGAAAAAGGCGAGGCCATCGCCCACGAAACCCGCCGCTGGGATGATGAAGCTGGCGCCACCTTCACCATGCGGACCAAAGAAAAAGCCCACGACTATCGCTATTTCCCCGACCCCGATCTTCTTCCCGTGCGCACCGATCAAGGCCTGCTGGAGGCAGCTCGGACACGCCTCCCTGAGCTTCCCACCGTTCTGCAATCGCGCCTCATCCAAGCTTTTGGAGTCACCGCCTACCAAGCCAGCGTCCTGGGGGCGGACCGCATCCTTTGTGCCTACTTTGAAAAAGCGGCCGCTCAGGCCAAAAGCAAAGCCACCGTCGCCAACTGGATCCTCAACGACTTCCTCTCCACCCAGCCTGACCCCGCCACCACTCCCATCCTCCCCGAGTTTTTTGGCGAGCTCGCCGATCTCGTGGCCGACGGCACGATTAACAGTGCCCAAGCAAAAAAAGTCTTCGCCGAACTCATGGCCAATCCCGCCTCGCCCCGCGAAATTGTTAAACGCCTCGGCCTGGCCCAGATTTCCGATGTCTCCGCTCTAGGCACGTATTGCGACGAAGCCATCGCAGCCAATCCACGAAGTGTCGAGGACTACCGAGCGGGCAAGACCAACGCCATCAACGCGCTCAAGGGTTTTGTCATGAAAAAAAGTCAGGGCAAAGCCAATCCACTTCAAGTAGACGAAATTTTAAAGGCGAAACTTTCCGCTTAGACGGTTGCCCTTCTTCCCTCCTTGGGCGATCTTTCTTCACGGCCATGATCTCCAACGAAGCCTACGTCCTCGAACTCCTCCAGAACTCTGGGTCGGTCACCCTAGAGGATATGGTCGCCTGTCAGCAGGAAGCGGCGGCCAACGGTCTTTCCACTCTCGAGAGCATCAGCAAGCGGGGCCTACTCACCCAAGATCAAATTTTGGAAATCGTGGCCAAAGATTGCGGAATGGAATTCGAAGCCACGATCGAGCATGTCGATGAAGATGTTCTCAGCACGATTCAGCCCACCGATAGTCGTCGCTACCACGCACTTCCCGTCCGCCGATTGCCCTCTGGCTTGCGCATCGCTATTTCCGATCCTCTCGATTTCGAGACTCTCGATGCCCTGCGCTACCTCTTGAAGACTGATCTCGAACCGGTGGTCGTGCCCCTGACCAGAATCGACGAGGCGATTGTTAAGTTCTTCGGCAAGAACGATGAATCTCTGCAAACCTTGATGGCCAACATGGATGGTAGTGAGCTGGAACTAAAAACTGGCGGAGGAGAAGAGAACGAAGAAAACGCCGAAGGGGACGCCCCCATCATCCGGATGGTCTATGGACTCATTTTGGAAGCTCACCGCCTCCGAGCGAGTGACATCCATATCGAACCGCTCGAAAAAAGACTGCGCCTGCGCTATCGCATCGACGGGAATATGCAGGAGATGCGGGATCCGCCCAAACGCCTTCAATCGAGCATCATCAGCCGAATCAAAATCATGTCGAATATCAGTATCGCCGAGAAGCGCCTCCCCTTGGACGGGCGTATTTCTTTGGCCACGGTGGACGGTCCCACCCTCGATCTACGCGTCTCTACCGTCCCCACGATTCACGGAGAATCGGTCGTCATGCGAATTCTCGACAAAAAGAATCTGATGCTCGGCCTCCCCGAATTAGGTTTCTTTGCCGACGATCAACTTATTCTCGAACGCGTGATTAACTACGCCGACGGAATCTTCTTAGTCACAGGGCCCACTGGATCGGGCAAGTCGACCACCCTCTACGCCTGCTTGAACATGATCAACAAGCCAGATCGAAAATTAATTACAGTGGAAGACCCCGTCGAGTATCAGTTGGCAGGCGTGAATCAGGTGGCGGTCAACACCGACATTGGCATGACCTTTGCCGCCGCTCTCCGTGCCATGCTTCGCCAGGCCCCCAACATCATCATGGTGGGAGAAATTCGAGACGTAGAAACCGCCTCCATTGCCATCAATGCCTCCCTCACGGGGCATTTGGTCTTTTCCAGTCTGCACACCAACGATGCCCCCAGCGCCATCACCCGCTTAGTCGATATGGGGGTAAAACCTTTTCTCGTTTCCTCCTCGATTCGCGCCGTCCTCGCCCAACGCCTCATCCGCAAAATCTGCCCCGACTGCAAACAACCCTACGCCCCCACCGAAGTGGAGTTGCGCGCTCTCAACCTCGCCGCCTCCAATCTGGCCGAAGCTCGCTTCGCCAAAGGCCACGGGTGCGATCGCTGTCGCGGCACTGGCTACCGAGGACGGGCAGGCATTTTCGAGATTTTTGTGGTGGATGACGAAATGCGCCACTTGATCAATGAAGGTGTTCCCGTTTCCAAGA
>Ga0209597_1000632_pt1 | contig 23120 bp, 14 predicted proteins | sample M_140625_MF_Meta_FD_187316 | JGI IMG/M metagenome (GOLD analysis project Ga0209597, IMG submission 187316) | Freshwater microbial communities from Lake Montjoie, Canada to study carbon cycling - M_140625_MF_MetaG (SPAdes) (version 2) | ecosystem: Environmental > Aquatic > Freshwater > Lake... | reverse complement strand
ATTTATTATATATTCTTGATTTTCAATTGATAATTCTGGACAAATTGGCAAACTTAAAACGCGGTCACACATTTTTTCTGATATTGGTAAACTCACATTTTGAAAATAAGCCTGTTGCTTGTGCAACGGAATGGGATAATATATCATTGAAGGAATGCCATTTTCATTCAAATATTCTTTCAGCGAATCTCTATCCTCTTTCGATTTTAACGTAAGGGTATATTGATTAAAAACATGTGTTGAATTCATTTCTTTTTGAGGGACGTGAAACCAATCAATTGATTCAAAACTTTGGTTATACCTATGAGCCGCAGCTTGCCTTTCACTTGTAAAAGATTTCAAATGAGGCAACTTAACACAAAGTATGGCCGCTTGCATCGTGTCTAACCTTGAATTAATACCAATAACTTGATGTTTGTATTTTTCTCCTTGGCCGTGGTTTGCAATCATGCTAATCTTCATTGCCAAATCGTCATCATTGGTGAATACTGCACCGCCATCTCCAAAGCAACCTAAATTTTTTGAGGGAAAGAAGGATGTTGTTCCTATGTGGCCCAATGTCCCTCCGAATCCAGAAACAGAAGGAGAACAATACTCAGAACCAATGGCTTGTGCATTGTCTTCTATTACGTATAGATTATGCTTTTTTGCTATGTCTAAAATAACTTCCATGTTTGCCACTTGACCAAACAAGTGAACTGGAGCTATTGCCTTTGTGTTGGCGGTTATTGTTTGTTCAATTTGATTTTCATCAATGAGAAAAGTACTTTCATTAATATCAACAAAAATTGGTTTCAATTTAAGAAGATAAATAACTTCTGCCAATGCAGCATATGAAAATGAAGGGGTAATAACTTCAGATCCTTCTGGTAAATTGAGAGCCATAAATGCCAATTGTAAGGCATCAGTTCCGTTGGCGCAAGAGATTACATGCTTTACATTTAACAGCTGTGCCAAATTATTTTCAAAGTTCTTTACTTGCGAACCTTGAATATATGCAGCGGACTCCATTACCTCGATTACAGCTTTATCAATATCACTTTTTAAGCGATGATATTGAGCTTGCAAGTTTACCAATGGAATAGTATGCGGCATAAATGTCGCAAAAATACAATTAATTACAAGGAAATCTTATAAATTCTTTGCGCGTTGACGATTTACTTCGTAAACGAAAATTCCAGAAGCAACCGACACGTTTAATGATTCAACTCCATTAGGTGATAATGGAATTTTCAAGAGTTGATCACATAATTTGGCAACATCCAAACTAATTCCCGTTTCTTCACTTCCCATAACAATTGCAACTGGCCCTTCAATGGTCGAAGTAAATAAATTATTAGAGGCACCTTTCTCAGAAGCGCCAACAATAGATAATCCGCTATTTTTCAACAACTTAACAGTTCCATACATTGAGTTTGTACGACAAACTGGAATTTTGAACAATGCACCAGCTGAGGTTTTAATGGCATCAGGATTGATGGCAGCACCCCCTTTTTCAGGAACTACAATTGCATGCACTCCTGCACAAGATGCAGATCTTGCGATGGCACCAAAATTACGAACGTCGGTAACCCCATCCAATATCAAAACGAATGGCTCCTCACCTTTTTCATAGGTATCGGCAATTACATCCTCAAGTTTTGCAAAATCAACAGCCGAAATTGCAACAACAATTCCCTGGTGATTTCCCCGAACTAGGGTATTTAATTTTTGAATAGGAACTTGCTTCCAAATGATATTTCTATCGCGAAGCATTTTTAAAATATCTAATAATTGGCCTTGAAGAACTCCTTCTTGAATCCAAACTTTGTCGATAGTTTTGCCTGATTCTAAGGCCTCAATTACGGGATGAACTCCGTAAACAAATGAATCTCTTTTTTGTAATGGATCTTTTCTGAACATAAAAAAGTCCCGCCTTTCGGCGGGACAAAATATCATTAATTAAAATAAACCTGCAGACTCGCGTTTGTATTCCGCAGCCCAAGCCATTTTGTTTTTACTTGTTGCAAATTCAACAGCCCTGTTGATGAAATATTGACTATTGCTCAACTCTCTTTCAAACACACCATTTCCCTCTTGTCCTTCAGCCAATTTTTTGAAGAATTTAGCAAACTGTATATTTTCTTTTACGCTTGCATCTAAAACTTCTTTGGCTTTTTTCTCATCACCTAATTGTAACAATGCAATACCGTATTCAGTTCTGTATTCTCTGCGCAATGGCATTACTGACTCAGGAATTTCAGTTAAAATATGATTTAATACTTTAACACCTCTTGTTTTATAATTAGGAATTGAATCTTTGAAAGCTTCATAATAAGCAATTGCATTTGCATAACCTCTCAAAGGCGACGGCACTTGCGCCATTGGCACTTGAACATCTCTTCCACCAGCAGTCATCACTGAATATCCATTCTTAATATCTTTGCCAATTTGCTCTAATCCGTTAATTCTTTCGATATAGAAATTAGCCAACAATAGAGACATTTGTTGCAAATCATTTGGAACGTAAGCTGCTTTGTCATCCAAGAAGAAGTTTTTCTTTTCCTTCATGTTATAATACTTGAAGCGGTTAGTTAAATTGTTATACAATTTGAACTCTTGAACACGAATTGGTTGTCCACGATCAGAACCACCTTTAATTGGCACGAAACGGTAAACCAAACCTTCTAACTGCAGGTAGTTATTCAAGAAAGCAAAATCATATCCAGAAACAGACGTAAAATAAATTGGTCTCTTCCATCCTTCTTTTGCCATGGTTGCAATTAAATCATACATCACCAAGTCGCCTTTTGACAAACGGCCACTGGTAATATCAACTGAAATTGTATCTTCAATTAAGTTGGCCTCACTAGGAGCAACAACGCCAGCTGCAATAACAGCAGCTTTATCAACTTTAATGAAGAATTTATTGCCATTCCATTCAATGCCTTTGGTTTCACCACCGTTTCTCTTTTTAGCATCTTGCATTTCTTTGATAATTTGAGAAAGTTCGCGACGCTGAGGATAAGCGGCAGCATTGATGGTAATTCCATAAGGTGATTCAAACGCACCAGTTTGCAAATCTTCTTTCGCCCATGATAAAGGCAATGGAGTAGATTTATAAACAGTATCTTTTAAAATCATACTATACCAATCTGTAGGTAATAAAGATTGGTTAATAATTCTCACATCTGTTCTAATGCCTTCAACGTTTTGTGCATACCACAAAGGATAAGTATCGTTATCGCCGTTACAGAATAATACTGCATTCGGTTCTAATGGTTCTAAGAAGTTTTTGGCCATATCGATACCGATATAACGTCCAGAACGATCATGATCATCCCAGTTTTGATAACCCATATTTATTGGTACCAATACGATACTCAATGCGGCAGCCCCAATTGCAGAAGCTCCTTTTAAATATTTCTTAAGAATTTCTGCTAAAGAAATTACGCCTAAACCAATCCAAATACAGAATATTTGGAATGAACCTACAACCGCATAATCACGTTCACGGGGTTCTGAAGGAGGCTGATTCGTATAAACAATAATCAATAAACCTGTAAACACGAACATGGTCATGATTAACCAGAAATCACGTTTCTTTTTGCCATATTGTAGAACCAAACCTAAAATTCCTAAAATCAAAGGCAAGAAGAAAAATGCATTTTTAGCTTTCTGATTTTGATAGTATTCTGGCAAGTCTTTCATAGGACCCACATTTAGGTTATCAATAAATGGAATACCTGAATACCAATTTCCATCAACTTTGCTATTTCCAGAAACGGCTTGTTGGTCATTCAAACGACCAATAAAGTTCCAAGCAAAATAACGCATGTACATATAGCGGATTTGATGGGTGAAGAAGTATTTCAAGTTATTGCCAAATGTAGGACTTTCGTATTCCAAGGACTGCAATTCTTGCTTGTCCTGCTCGGTCATTGCCTTGCCTGAATTTTGCAATTCATCTATCCTATTTTGTACATCGTCCATGCCGCTGTTGGTTCTATAACCTCTGGCATGACGTTGTTCCATACTTCCCATTCGAGGGAAAATAGTGTTGTAATTTTCTGCTCTACCGTCACCATCCATATCGTATGGTTCGAACAATGTTTCAATATTCTCATCTCCTTCTTCATAGCGGTCTTTCGCTTTGAAAAATCTTCTTCCTTTGTCTTTTTGACCAGTTGCAGGAGCATTGAAGTAAGGGCCATAAAGCAAAGGACGATCACCATATTGTTCACGGGTAATATATCCGTAGAATTTAAATGGATCTTCAGGATTATTCATATCAATAGCTGGATTTGCCATACTGCGAATAATTACCATTGCATAAGAAGAATAACCAAATATGATGAATCCCATTGTCAAGAAAATCACATTCCAATTGTGACTTCCTTTTTTGTGTGACCAAACTAACAAATAAATAATTGCAGCAAAAACCAAAGCAATTGCGAAAATTGATCCACTGTAGAAAGGCATGCTAAATCCATTCACGAACAATTTGTCCATGTTTGCCAATAACCAAGGAATACCAGGGTAAATAATTTTCATTACAAAACCCAAAGCCACTGCGCTTCCAATAAGTGCCATGAAAATTCCTTTTGGTGAAACTGTATATTTTTTGAAATAATATGCCAAACAAACAGTTGGAATAACAAGCAAGTTTAACATATGCGTTCCCAATGCAAGTCCAATTAAGAAACCAATAAATACAATCCAACGATCTACACCTTCAGATTCTTCGCTTTTATACCATCTTAATAATGCCCAGAAAGTCAATGAAGTAAAGAATGATGACATTGCATATACCTCCGCTTCAACTGCACTAAACCAAAAAGAATCAAGGAATGTGTTGGTTAATGCCGCAACAATACCCGCTGAAAATATCAAGGTATTTCTTTGTGCATTTTCAGGAGAAACCAATTTCTCAGCAAACATTACCGTAATCCAATAAGTAAACATTACACAACCCGCAGAAGAAACTGCAGAAAGCATGTTTACCCAAAATCCTACTTGATCTGGAGATTTTGCCATCAAGGCAAATAATCTACCAATCATCAAAAACAAAGGTGCCCCCGGAGGGTGAACTACTTGAAGTTTGTATGCTGCGGAAGCAAATTCACCACAATCCCACAAACTTACAGAAGGCTCTAAAGTTAGTGTGTAAACTACCAAAGCAATGGCAAACATGAGCCATCCTATGATTACATTTAAGCGAGAAAATGAATTCATCGTATATTATTTTTTTCGTTAATTGATTATTTAAAAGGCGAAAATAAGGATTACAATTGCCAAAAGGAAACGTTTTCTTTAAATATGTGCTTTAAGATTAAAGTTTTACTGTATTCGTACAATTCGTTAATCTATTCATAACAACTGGCAATGTTAATAATGCCAGCATGTCAAAAATTGGAGGACCAACTGGTTGACCACTCACAGCCACACGAAGTGGTTGCAAAATTTCACCTGTTTTTATGCCCTTAGATTCGCAATAGTTTTTAAATTGTTGTTCAAATTCAGCAGGATTAGATGCTGCATTCTCTTGAAAATAAACACCCAAATCTAACAAAAGTTGATTCGTTTCCGGCTTCCATTTTTTAGTAACAACATCTTCATTGTATTCCGTTGGCTCAACAAAGAAGTAGGCAGCAGCTGCAGGAATTTCATTTGCAAACTGTACTTTTTCCCTCAATAAACCAATGATTGTTTCCGCATAATTGCGATCTATAGTTCCAAATTTTTCTTCAAAAATCGAAGCAATTGCATCGTAAATTTCAGAAACAGATTTTTTGTTCATGTACTGATGGTTGAACCAAAATGCTTTGTTCAAGTCAAATTTGGCACCACTCTTACTCACTCTGTCCAAACTGAATGCTTGTATCAATTCATCCATTGAAAATAACTCTTGGTTATCGCTCGGATGCCATCCTAACAGAGCTAGCATATTTGCAACAGCTTCAGGGTAGTAACCTGCTTCTCTGTAACCAGAGCTTTTTTCATTTGTTTTGGGATCCGTCCAATCTATAGGGAAAACTGGGAATCCCAAACGATCTCCATCTCTCTTGCTTAATTTACCATTTCCTTCAGGCTTCAACAACAAAGGCAAATGTGCAAACTCAGGCATATTTTCTTCCCAACCCAAGAAACGATAAAGCATAACATGCAAAGGAGCACTTGGCAACCACTCTTCGCCGCGAATTACATGAGAAATTCCCATTAAATAATCGTCAACTACATTGGCCAAGTGATACGTTGGCATGCCATCTCCTTTAAGAAGGACTTTGTCATCCATTGTATTTGTGCTTACAACTACCCAGCCTCTAATTACATCATGAAAACGCACTTCTTCTTTTCTAGGAAGTTTAATACGAATCACATAATTATCACCGCGGTCTAAACGCTCTTTTACTTCATCAGCAGATAAGGTCAAAGAGTTTTTCATACTCATACGGCTAATAGAATCGTAAGCAGGTTGCATTTTGCTCGCTTCTAATCTCTTACGCATTTGCTCTAAATCATCTTCAGAATCAAAAGCATAATATGCCAATCCCTCAGAAATCAATCTTTCGGCGTATTGGCGGTACATTGGTTTTCTTTCGCTTTGGCGATAAGGTGCGTGAGGACCACCTTGTTCCGGTCCCTCATCAATTTCAATGCCAACCCATTTTAAACTTTCACGGATATATTCTTCAGCACCAGGAACAAAGCGGTTTTGATCGGTATCTTCGATACGCAGAATCATGGTACCACCATGTTTTCGAGCTAATAAATAATTGTACAAAGCTGTTCTTACACCACCAATGTGTAAAGGTCCTGTAGGACTTGGAGCAAAACGAACGCGAACGGGTCTTTCTGTTGACATAAAAATTGAAAGGTGCAAAGATACGGAAACAAACTTGTTTTGTATCTTTGCAGTATGAATCTAATTGAACAAGTAAATGCTGGTGTAATGGCAGCAATGAAAGCCAAAGACGCCGATAGGTTGAGAGCACTTCGTGGTATTAAAAGTGCATTTTTGTTGTTGAAAACTGGCGAAGGAGTTACTGAAGTAACTGACGACATGTGCATTAAAGCCCTACAAAAGCTTGCAAAACAAAGAAAAGATTCTTTAGAAATTTACAACACCCAAGGTAGAGAAGATCTTGCAGTTGTTGAAAGACAAGAACTTAGCATCATTGAAGAGTTTTTACCTGCTCAAATGAGCGAAGCTGATGTTCGCGCAAAAATCCAAGCTGTTATTACCGAATCAGGTTTTTCTGGACCAGAAAATATGGGCAAAGTAATTCCATTGGCAATGAAAGCATTGAGCGGTCAAGCAGACGGAAAATTAATTTCACAATTGGTTAAAGAGCTTTTATAAGCTTTTTGCCAATTAATTTTTATAGAATAGCGCCAAAGCAGCGCGAATTTGACCGTCAATAATTAACTTTTTGGCGGTTTTGTGTATATCACCCAATCCGAATTGCTCAAGCGCATTGTCAATTTCCTCAGTTGTTGGAATAGTAGACAAGGCTGCAAGCTTACCAATATCATTGGCTGTAAGTACTTTGCTTTCCTTAAGTTCGCTAGGCAATGCATCATAACCAATGGTTTTTTGCATGGGTTGGGCCAATTGAAATAGGCTGTTTTCATCTGTTTTGCAATACCAATTTCCACCCAAACGTCCAACTAAATTCATCTTTAGTTGTGATATTTTGCCATCTTCACCCAACACGTCTTCGTTGATATGCACTTTAATAACCTGGCAAATTACCAAATTACCAGCGCCACCACCGGTGCCCATCTCTTTCACTTCGAGCACTTTGCATTCCAATTGAACCGGACTTTCAGCCACCCTAAAAGGTTTGATTAGATCCGATGCCAAAGGAGTAAATCCAGCCTTTTCAAATTCATTCACGCCATATTCCCAAGGTGCAGCAGCAACGTTCATCTTTTCAACCATTTCGAGGGTAACCACATTGATTACAACCTCTGGAACTTCCTTCACATTTAAATAAGTATGCTTTGGTGTTCCATCTCTGCCACTGTTATTTGGGGCAAAAATGACAATTGGAGGATTGGCGCTAAAAATATTAAAGAAGCTAAAAGGTGCCAAATTTGGTTCACCCACTTTGTTAATTGTACTTGCAAAACAAATAGGTCGAGGACCGATACTCCCAATTAAATATTGATGTAACTGAGGAATCGGTATTTCTTTTGGGTCAATTGTAAGCATAGTCATATTGTTAAATTACATGGCCCATTTTGGCTCTTTTGGTATCTAAATATTTGGCATTATGCGGATTCGGCACAACCAACAAAGGTATGTTTTCAATAATTTCTAAACCGTAACCAATTAGGCCAGTACGTTTTTTAGGATTGTTACTTAATAAGCGCATTTTTTTAATTCCCAAATCACGGATAATTTGAGCACCTACTCCATAATCTCTTTCATCCATTCCAAAACCAAGTTGTAAATTTGCTTCTACCGTATCCAAACCTTGTTCCTGCAATTTGTATGCTTTCAATTTGTTTAGCAAACCTATTCCACGTCCCTCCTGATTCATATAAACGATAACCCCTTTGCCTTCTGCTTCAATTCTTTCCATGGCTTTTTGTAATTGCTCTCCGCAATCGCATCTGCAACTTCCAAAAATATCACCGGTTAAACAACTGCTGTGCACGCGAACCAAAACAGGTTCATCTTCAGTCCAAGTTCCTTTGATCAAAGCCAAATGCTCTTGGTCTGTATCTTTTTGTTTGTATGCTATTAAATCAAAGTCGCCAAATTTTGTAGGCATTTGAACAGAGATTTCACGTTTAATTAAACTTTCATGCGCAATTCTGTATTTGATTAATTCTTCAATACTTACAATTTTCAAATCAAACTTTTTAGCCACATGAATCAAATCGGGCAAACGAGCCATGCTTCCATCTTCATTCAAAATTTCAACAATGCAACCCGCAGGTTCAAATCCAGCCATCCTAGCTAAATCAATTGCTGCCTCAGTATGTCCTGCTCTGCGCAAAACTCCTTCTTTTTTGGCACGCAAAGGAAAAATATGTCCTGGTTTACCTAACTCATCATTTTTGGTGTTCGGGTCAATTAACGCCATGATGGTTTTTGATCTATCCTGAGCAGAAATACCTGTGGTACAGCCATTTCCTAAAAGGTCAACACTTACTGTAAATGCTGTTTCATGGGTTGCGGTATTTTTACCCACCATCATGTCTAAAGCCAATTCTTCACAACGCTCTTCAGTTAAAGGAACACAAATTAATCCGCGTCCTTCTTTGGCCATAAAATTCACCAATTCTGGTGTCATATTTCGGGCAGCGGTCAAAAAATCTCCCTCATTTTCCCTATCTTCATCATCAACTACAATTACAACTTTTCCATTTTTAATATCTTCAATGGCTTCTTCAATGGTATTTAAAACGATGATATTTTCTGTTGACATATGCTAATTTTTCACAAATTTACAATCAATTTTACCGTGTTTATTTTTTTTATTTTTTAAGATAGAAATCTCTCGATTAATCGCTTACTTCGAACAATGGATCAGCCGAATAAATCAGACGTAATATTAGCGGTAAAAAATCGTATACTTTCCATGCTAAATACTGTAACTGAAAGTTTAGAATCTGAAAGAAATGCAATTCAGCAAGAAACCAAAAGTTCTGCAGGAGATAAATATGAAACACAAAGAGAAATGCTTCAAGCCGACATTCGACGTTCTGAACATCAATTAAATGAATCAACCAATCATCTAGATATCATAGACCACTTATTTGACTTTCACGGAAAAATCATAATAGGCACAATGGTAGAATTAAAACAAGAAAAACAGAATATGTTAATTTTTATTGGCCCAGCTATTGGAGACGTAATTGTTAACCAAACAAAAATCAAAACTGTTTCGCAAGCTTCACCATTTGGACATTTACTTATGGGTAAAACGACTGGTGATAGTATTGTTTTCAATCAAAAATCCTTTTCAATCGTTAATTGTTATTGAGACATGGTGGACTTAAAATCATATTTTTCGGATTTAAATCAAAAGCAATCAGATTACTTCAATGAAGGAATTACCCTATCCATTGACTTCAGGAAATCTCAACTTTTGTTATTGAAAAAAGCAATAGAAGCGTATCAAGATGAAATTACAGAAGCGCTTTTACTTGATTTAGGAAAATCTGAATTTGAAAGTTATACCACAGAAATTGGATTTGTTTTAAGCGAATTAAAACATACAATTAAGCATATTGGGAAATGGAGTGCAGACATAAATGTCAAATCACCGATGGCCTTATTTCCCTCAAATAGCAAAATAATCAATCAACCCCATGGAAAAACGCTCATTATTGCACCGTGGAATTATCCTTTCCAATTATTGATTGCACCACTGATTGCTTCAATTGCAGCAGGAAATACATCATTACTAAAGCCTTCTGAATTAACTCCAAAAACTGCAGCAGTATTGAGTAAAATTATTCATGCTACTTTCTCTGAAAACTATATTGACATTGTTGAGGGAGATGGAGCGGAAGTAGTTTCATGTGCAATTGATCATTTTCAACCCGATTTCATATTCTTTACAGGATCAACCGCTGTAGGCAGAATCATTGCAAAACAATCTGCTCAATATTTAATTCCAACCGTATTGGAATTGGGAGGCAAAAGTCCGTGTATTGTAGATGGCTCAACTTCAGTTAATACAACTGCAAAACGTATTTTAATGGGCAAAACCATCAATGCAGGTCAAACCTGTGTTGCACCAGATTATATTTTGGTTTACGAAAAACATTTGCCAGAATTTGTGCAATCCATGAAAACAGCCATTCATGAATTTTTCGGAAAACACCCTTTAACATCACCCGATTACACAAAAATTGTCAATACACATCATTTCAATAGGTTGTTGAAATTAATGGAAGGTACCGAAGTCATTCTTGGTGGAGAATATGATCTAGAAAGCAGAAAAATAGCACCCACTTTGGTACGGGTTCCAAACATGGATCATCCTATTATGAAGGAAGAAATTTTCGGTCCCATTTTGCCAATTATTCCTTTTACCACAGAAGAAGATATTTATAAAATAATTGCTGCAAACCCAAATCCGTTAGCACTTTATATATTCAGTTCTAACAATGATTTTTCTAAGAGAATTACTCAAAAAGTTTCATTTGGAGGCGGTTGTATCAACAACACCCTCATGCATTTGGTTTCTCCAGAAATGCCATTTGGTGGCGTTAGAGGTAGCGGTCAAGGAGCGTACCATGGCAAATTTGGATTTGATGCTTTTACGCACAAAAAAAGCATACTGAAAACAGGATTTTGGTTTGATTTAAAACAAAAATATCCGCCTTACACAGACAGTGCTTTAAAACTGGTAAAGAAATTCCTGTAATTTATTTATCAAGTGATTGCAAAAAATTGCAGTTTAACTTTCTAGTAATTCTAGCAACACGCTATAGGTTTTATCTGCATTTGGCAACATCACTGCTTCCATTCCCATATTCAATGGAACTGCTGGAATATCGGCACTACCCAAAGTTTGAACAGGTGCATCCAAATACCTAAAACAATCGCGACTGATTCTTCCTGCCAATGCTTCAGCAAAGCTATTGGTTATGGTTTCTTCAGTTAATACCAAAATTTTACCATGCTTCTTAGTCAAATCGTAAACCGCTTCTTGGTCGTATGGTGCCAAAGTGCGCAAGTCTAAAATCTCAACCCTATTGTCCAATTTTTTAGCTGCAGCAAGTGCCCAATAAACTCCCATTCCATAAGTTACTACACCTACCGTTTCGCCGTTTTCAAGGGCTTCTTTTGAGGGACTTAAAACAGTTCTTGCCTTACCAAACGGAATCACATAGTCGTCTGAAGGTTCAGGCGATTTAGCCATTTCGGTGCCTAGAACTTTGCTCCAATACAATCCTTTATGTTCAAACATAATTACTGGATTGGGATCATAAAAAGCAGATTTCATTAATCCTTTCATATCGGCAGCGTTGCTTGGATAAGCAATTTTCAATCCTTTGATTGGCAAAATACTACTTTCAACAGTACCAGAATGATACGGTCCACCACCGCCATAAGCACCTGTTGGGACACGAATTACACTTGCCACAGGGAATTTACCCATACTTAAATAGCAACTTTTAGAAAGCTCGGTTACCAATTGGTTTACCCCTGGCCAAATATAATCAGCAAATTGAATTTCAACAATTGGTTTACAACCCACAGCGCTCATTCCTGCTGTACTTCCAACAATATAAGCCTCTTGTATTGGGGTATTGAAAACACGTTTCTTGCCATATTTGTCAGCAAGTGTTGCCGCTTCTCTAAAAACACCACCTAGTCTATGTCCCACATCTTGACCATATAACAATGCTTCAGGATGTGTTTTTAATATTTCATCTACCGCAAAAAGGGCAGCATCAACCATCATAATAGGTTCTCGGCCTTCTGGTTCACGAATACCTTTTTCTTCGGTTATTGGTGTTGGTGCCAATATATGATCGTAAAGTGTTTCCGGTTTAGGATCTTCTGCTGCTTTGGCTTTTTCAAAGTCATCTATAACTCTAGCTTGGGCAGTAACAGAAATTGCTTCAAGGGTTTCTTTGGTTTCTGCCAAACTCAAAAGCAATTGCTCTAGGCGTGGCAAAGGATCTTGGCGCATTTGGCGCTCCAAATCATCGCGATACCATTCACTTCGAACTCCACTTGTATGGTGACCTAACAATGGCACTTTAACATGAACCAACATCGGTTCACGGTTTGCTCTTACCAAATCAATGGCACGTTTCATTTCATCATGACATTGCACAAAGTCAGAACCGTTGATACGAATGCGCTTCATGCCTTTAAAACCTAAAGCATAATCGAAAGCATCCATTGCCCTCATTTCATCTCCGCTGGCAGAAATTCCCCAATCATTGTCTTGAACGAGGTAAATTATTGGTAATTTATGCAATACAGCCATTTGCATAGCTTCTGCAACTTCACCTTCTGTAACTGAACCATCACCTAATGAGCAAACAACAATAGGCTTTTCAGCACCAGTAAGAAGGTTTTGATCTTCTAAATATTTTATTCCATGTGCGGCACCTGTAGCTGGAATGGTTTGCATTCCGGTTGCACTACTTTGGTGAGGCATTTTGGGCATATCAGGTCTTTTCAAAGACGGATGCGCATAATAAGTTCTTCCCCCAGAAAATGGATCATCGGCTTTTGCCAACAATTGCAACATTAATTCGTATGGTTGCAGTCCCATTGAAAGCAACATGCTCTCATCACGGTAATACGGATAAACAAAGTCTATTGGTTTTAAATGAAAACCTGTAGCAATTTGAATGGCTTCATGACCTTTAGATGTACTGTGCACATACTTGGTAATTGGCCTGTTTTCTTCATAAATTTTTGCCATTGCCCGGGCTGTCTGCATCAAATCCCAAGCTCTTAAAAGCACATCTTTTTCTACCATTGTTTTCGAAGTGCAAGTTTAAGCAATTTTCATATTTTATTAACACACTATTTTCGTTGATTTCAAAGTTCAATTGTTATTTTATTTTGTATTTAAGTATATTGCATCAATTATAATGATTTATCTATGATTAGAACCATACTATTCGTTACTTTTTTTATTGGAATACCATCATTATTTGCCCAGAGTAAAATCAAAGGGAAAATCGTTGACCTATCTAGTCAAAATCCCCTTGAAGCCTTAATCAAAGATGCAAAAGGCAATATATTAGGTAACTCAAATGAACAAGGCGATTTTGAAATCGTAAAACCGTCCCTCAAAGAAAAAATCAAAGTGGTTTTTAATGATGATAATTTTGATGTTGAATATAACAATGAAGACTTTTGGACCATTAAAATTGATCTAAAACTTGAAAAAATTGATGCTGTCAATATCAAGCAAAACCGATTAAAAGAAAAACTCAAAGAATCACCTTTAACGGTTGAAAGCATGAGTGCCCAAAGTATCAAAGAAACTCCAGCGAGCGACTTTTATGAAGCCTTGGGTCATTTAAAAGGTGTGGATGTAACAGCGGCTAGTTTGGGATTTAGAATTGTAAACACCCGTGGTTTCAACAGTACATCACCAGTTAGAACCTTACAAATTATTGATGGGGTTGACAATCAAAGTCCAGGATTGAATTTCTCTTTGGGAAATTTCTTGGGTGCCTCAGAGTTGGACGTTGCAAACCAAGAGATTATTGTAGGTGCAAGTTCCGCATTTTATGGCCCCGGTGCATTCAATGGTGTAATTAGCATTACCACAAAAGACCCCTGGAAAACTCCAGGATTGAGTGTGAAAACCAAAGTTGGAGAACGCGGATTGTCGGAATACTCACTTCGATATGCCCATGTTTTCAAAAATAAGCAGAAACGAGAATTCTTAGCCATGAAATTCAATGCTTTCTATATGCAAGCCTATGATTGGGTGGCTGACAATGCTGCTCCGGCTACTGATTCAAAACAAGGTATTTCAAATTTGGGTGGATATGATGCTGTAAACAAATACGGCGATGAAATTTTAAGAGCAGGAGAAAATGACAAAACAAATAGGGGCGGACAATATTCAGTTCCAGGTTTGGGAATGTATTACCGCGAAGGATATTGGGAAAAAGATTTGGTAGATTACAACACCTACAACGTAAAAACTTCTTTCATGACCAGTTGGAAGCCAAATAAAAACAGCAACTCAGAAATACAATATCAAGTAAATTTGGGTATGGGAACAACTGTTTACCAAGGCGATAACCGTTATAGTTTGCGCAATATCAAATTCATGCAAAACCGACTTGAGTGGAAACAAAAAAATGGATTTATCAGGGCATATGCAACCAATGAAGATGCAGGGCAAACCTATGATGCTGTTTTCACTGCGCAATTGATGCAAAACTATGCAAAGCGCGATGACCTTTGGTCTGGAGATTTATACAGCATTTGGTTGAACACTTATGCCAAAAAAGTGAAAGGATTACCCGGTTATCCAAATGAGAATTTGATCAATCCTTTTGACCCTAATCCTGCTATTCGCGATTCATTTTATAGAATGGCTCAAAAAACCATTCAAAACAACCAAGATCAAATGACCAAATGGTTTGCTGAAGCTAGGGCATTGGCAAATAGATGGAGCGATTTTAAAGGATTACATTTTGCCCAACAGCCTTTTACCTACGACAGATATCAGCCTGGAACTGAACGTTTCGATTCACTGAAAAATGCAATAACCAATAGAAAAAGTTTTGGTGAAGGAGGTAGTGGGTTTTTCGACAAAAGCGGTTTGTACCATATACAAGGTGAACGTAGATGGAACAAAGATAAACCCCTCAATTTTGTGACAGGTTTCAGTAGCAGACTTTATAACCCAAATACCGCAGGTACAATTTTTTGCGACACAAATGGCCGTAAAATCATCAATTATGAGGGAGGTGTTTTTGGAGGGACAGAATACCGCTTCAACGAAAACAAATGGAAAGTGAACTTAACCGCAAGGGCTGATAAAAATGTAAACTTCCCTGTGATTTTTAGTCCTGCCGCTTCTGTCGTTTACACTCCCGATAAAATTACTTTTCTAAGGGTTTCATTTACAAGTGGTGTAAGAAATCCAACATTGGCTGACCAATACCTGTATTACAACGTAGGAAGGGCAATATTGCTGGGTAATTTAAACGGTTACGATAGTTTGGTAACAATTGGATCAGTTTATGATGCCCTTGGTGGAGCACAGCCCGACTTGAATAAATTACAATGGTTTAATGTGAAACCAGTGAAACCAGAACGAGTTAAAAGCATTGAAATTGGATATAAATCATTTTTATTTAAGAATAAACTGAATGTTGATGCTTCGGCATATTACAATGTTTACACTGATTTTATAGGATATAAAATTGGGTATGATCCAATTATCGGATTTGGAACCATTTTAGGTGGTCAGGGTTATCGAATTGCAACCAACGCCGAATCACAAGTTTCAACCATGGGAGTATCAGCTGGCTTTTATTACTTCTTTGGCCAGGTTTATACATTCGGTGCAAATTATTCTTATAACAAGTTGAACAAACAAGAAAACCAAGATCCTATTATTCCTGCTTTTAATACACCTGAAAATAAATTCAACCTTTCTTTTGGTTGCAATAATGTATCCATCAAACTGCCTCAATTCTTAAAAGTGAGGGGAAATAAAAGTAAATATTGGGGTTATAACATCAACTACAAATGGATTCAAGGCTTTATGTACGAAGGTTCTCCTCAGTTTACAGGTTACATTCCAACATACTGGATGTTAGATGCCATGATTTCGAAAGAAATTCCGATTTATCATACTTCCCTCAAAATTGGAGCTTCAAATATTACGAACAATATGAATTACCAAGTTTATGGTGGACCAAGAATTGGCAGATTGGCATACATATCACTTTTGTTTAATATTAACTAAAACTTATTGAAATTTATACCATTAACTATATTTTGAAATAAAGAATTTCTTACATTTGCATAAAACCAACAATATTTATACCATGAAAAAACTATTACTAAGCGCAGTTTTATTGCTTTCAGCAACAGCTGCTATGGCTCAAATTAAATACGTAGACCGTGTTTTAAATCCAAGCCAAATCACAAAAACCATGCATATTATGTATGGTGCTAACTACACCGTTATGAAAGGTGGATGGCAATGGGACGGTAAGCCAACAACCCCGCTAAAGCTTGACACATTAAGAATGGATGTTTATGAACCTAACGACGGAATTACAAAAAGACCTTTGGTTATCTTTATGCACTCTGGTAGCTTTTTGCCACGTTATGCAAACAACTCTCCTGTAGGTTACAAAGACGATAGCGCAACTGTTGCTTTTTGTAAAGATTTGGCAATGCGCGGTTATGTTGTAGCTTCTATGACTTACAGATATGGATGGAATCCAACTGCTGCAACTGAAGATTTGCGTAAAAGTGGTATTATCAATGCCGCTTACAAAGGTGTTCAAGATGTTTCAGCTTGTATCCGTTATTTCAAAGAAAACGCAGCTATTTATGGCAACACTTTTGGAGTTGATACTACCAAAATTGCTGTAGGTGGTAACGGTACAGGTGGTTATATCTCTAGTGCTTTTGCATCTTTAGACCGTCAAAGTGAAATTAAAATTAACAAATTCAAAGATCCTAATTCAGGTAAAAACTTTGTGAACGATACCATTTGGGGCGATCGCAAAGGATTTGGTGGATACCCAGGATTTGGTAAAAACAATACTCCTGGCTATACTTCTACTGCACAAGCTGCTTTTGCAATTGGCGGTGCTTTGGGAGATTCTACTTGGATGGAAGCTGGCGAAATTCCAATCATTTGGGCGCACTCAGTTTACGATCCATTTGCTCCATACACTACAGGAATGGTAAATGTACCAGGTACTAGCTTACAGGTTGTTGAAGTTTCTGGTGGTCGCGATGTTATGGCTCGTAGCCAACGTCTTGGAAATACTGCTCCTTACAAAGGAAAAGTTATGGATGTTTACACCATTGAAGCAAATAAAATAAACCAAGGTATTGATGGATTATTCCCAATGACAGGTATTTTAAATGCATCTGGTCCTTACGAATGGTACGATACCAACAAAATCAAAATGTTGCCTAGCCCTCCATTTAGCCCAGCTACAATTTTAGGTGGTATCAAAGCAAGTAACCCAATGTGGAGCAAAGCAAAATCAATGAAATACATTGATTCTATTGATGGTTATATTGCACCACGTTTGGCTATTTCTTTAGGTTTAGTTACCTCTGTAGGTATTGAAAACAAAAACTTAGCTAGCAATGTTACCATTGCTCCTAACCCAACCAAAAATCACTTAATCATCCACAACAATTGGGAAAATAACAAATTAAATGCTGCATCAATTTACGACATGAATGGTCGTTTGGTACAAAAATTAATTGTTACTGGAATTCATAACGAATACAACTTATCATTGCCTACTGGTTTGTATATTGTTGAAATGCAATTTGCAAACGGTACTGGCAACAAAAAATTGGTTATTGAATAATATTTATTCAAATTAACTTATTATAATGCTTTAATTTAAGGGGTGCACACTATGCACCCCTTTTCTTTTGTACTTGCCATAAAAAACGCGTATTTTTGCAACTTTATTGTATTAACCATTAATATCCATGTATTCTACCCTCAAAAACCTTAATTGGCCAGAAATTGAAAAGGAAATCCTCGAATTTTGGGATACCGAAAATATCTTTCAATTAAGCGTAAACCAACGTCCTGAAAATAATACCTTTACCTTTTTCGAAGGTCCACCTTCTGCAAACGGTATGCCTGGTATTCACCACGTTATGGCTAGGGCTATGAAGGATATTTTTTGCCGTTACAAAACCCTTCAAGGATTTAGGGTTGCCCGCAAAGCTGGTTGGGATACCCACGGTTTGCCAATTGAATTGCAAGTTGAAAAACGCTTGGGCATTCGCAAAGAAGACATTGGAACCAAAATTAGCCTTGAAGATTACAACAAAGAATGTCGTAAGGATGTTCTTATGTTCAAAGACAAATGGGACGAACTCACCCACCGCATTGGTTTTTGGGTAGATCTTAACGACCCTTACATCACCTACGAAAACAACTACGTTGAAACCCTTTGGTACTTGCTAAAACAACTGCACGAAAAAGGATTTCTTTACAAAGGGTATACCATCCAACCGTTTTCGCCAGCTGCCGGAACTGGTCTTAGTTCACATGAATTGAATCAGCCTGGCACTTACCAAAATGTAAAAGATACCACAATCGTTGCCCAATTTAAAAAGGCAAATACAACAAACGAATATTTTATTGCTTGGACAACCACTCCGTGGACATTGCCTAGCAATACTGCTTTGGCGGTAGGTGCTAAAATTGAATATGTAGATATTCAAACTTTTAACCAATACACCGGAGAACCCATTATCGTTACCATGGCTGCTGCCTTAACAGGAAAGTATTTTGCTGCTGAAAATGAAAATGGTGATTTTGAGGGATATACACTCGGCCAAAAAAATATTCCTTGGAAAATTTTAAAATCATGCTTGGGTAAAGACCTAGAAGGAACCCGATATGAACAACTTCTTCCCTATGCACAACCAGAAACCGGCGATGCATTCAAAGTTGTTATAGGCGATTTTGTTAGCACAGAAGACGGTACAGGTATCGTGCATTTGGCTCCAAGTTTTGGTGCCGATGACTTTAGAACAGCAAGAGAAAATGGCATTGGTTCATTGACATTGGTTGACAAAAAAGGCCGTTTTGTTGAAGAGGTTACAGACTTCGCAAATGAGTTTGTAAAGGAAGCCTACCTCACCGATGAAGAAAAAATTGAAGAGACTGCAAAACAAGGCCGCGATAAATATTTGGGTGTAGATGAACGTATTGCCATCAAACTGAAAACCGAAAATAAAGCGTTCAAAGTTGAAAAATACGAGCATACTTATCCTCATTGTTGGAGAACTGATAAACCTATACTTTACTATCCGTTAGAAAGTTGGTTTATCAAAACTACTGCAGTGAAAGACCGTTTGGTAGAACTAAATAAAACCATCAACTGGAAACCAAAAAGTACCGGCGAAGGCCGTTTTGGTAACTGGTTAGAAAACCTTGTAGACTGGAATTTAAGTCGTTCAAGATTTTGGGGAACTCCACTCCCAATTTGGCGCACTGAAGATGGCACTGAAGAAAAATGTATTGGTAGCATTGCCGAATTAAAATCAGAAATTGAAAAAGCCAATCAACAATTGGGTTTAAATCAAGATGCCGAAAATGCAACCCTAGATTTACACCGTCCATACGTTGACAGAATTACTTTGGTGAGTAACAGTGGCGTTGCCATGACCCGCGAAACCGACCTAATTGATGTTTGGTTCGATAGTGGTGCTATGCCATATGCACAATGGCATTGGCCATTTGAAAACAAAGAAATCTTTGAAAAGAATTTCCCAGCAGACTTTATTGCTGAGGGAGTTGACCAAACCCGTGGTTGGTTCTTTACCTTGCATACAATTGGTGTGATGTTGTTTGACAGCGTTGCCTTCAAAAATGTAATTGCAAACGGTTTGGTGCTTGATAAAAACGGGAATAAAATGAGCAAACGCCTAGGGAATGCGGTTGATCCTTTTACCACTGTTGATAAATATGGTGCCGATGCTTTGCGTTGGTATATGTCTACCAATTCACAACCTTGGGATAATCTAAAATTTGATACTGATGGGGTTGTTGAATCGCAACGCAAGTTTCTTGGCACACTCTACAATACCTATGGATTTTTTGCGATTTATGCAAATATTGATCAGTTTGTTTTCCGCGAAAATCAACAAACAAATGTTGCAACACGTTCGGAATTAGACCGTTGGATATTAAGTAAACTCAACTCCTTGATTCAAGAAGTTACAGAAGCGTTCGACGATTACGATCCGACAAGAGCTGCTAGAGCCATTGAGGAATTTGTAAGTGAACAATTAAGCAACTGGTATGTTCGATTGTCGCGCAGAACCTTTTGGAAAGGTGAATTGAATATTGAAAAGCAAGCAGCCTACGAAACTTTATACACTTGCCTTGACACCATTGCTAGAATGATGTCGCCGGTGAGCCCATTCTTCTCTGATTGGTTGTATAAAAATTTGAATGCCCCGTTGATTGAACAAAACTTGGCTCCTAAATCGGTACATTTAACAAATTGGCCAAAGGCGAATATTACTATCATTCATTCTGAGTTAGAAATGCAAATGAAAAGGGCACAAACAGTTTGTAGCTTGGTATTGTCCCTCAGAAAAAAAGAAAAAATCAAGGTACGTCAACCATTGCAAAAATTAATTATTCCTGCATTGACAGCCCAAATGCAATCGCAATTGGAACATGTTGCAGATTTGATTTTGAGTGAGGTAAACGTAAAAGAAATTGAATATTTAAGTGCCGATAATGCATTGTTGGTGAAAAAAATTAAGCCTAATTTCAAAACTCTGGGTAAAATTTTGGGTGCAAACATGAAAGCGATGTCGGTTTTGGTAGAAGCATTTACACAAGATCAAATTCGTGAGATAGAATTGAACGGCAGTATTGAAGTTTCTATTCAAAATGAACCTTTCCATTTAAAAATTGAGGATGTAGAAATCATTACCCAAGATATGCCGGGTTGGTTGGTAACATCTGAAGGAGACACAACGGTTGCTTTAGACATTACTTTAACCGAAGAATTAATACAAGAGGGCATGTCGAGAGAGTTGGTGAATAGAATTCAAAACTTGCGTAAAGACTTAGGTTTTGAAGTCATCGATAAAATTAGAATTGAATATAATGGTTCAGAACAACTTAAGGAAAGCGTAAATAAATTTTACCCTTATATTTGCAGTGAAGTATTGGCAAGTCAAATTACATTTCATTCATTGTGCAACACAAATGAAACAGATGTAAACGAGGAGTCGGTATTTCTTAATTTAACCAAAGAATAAAACCAATATCCAATAATAAGCATGGAAAAAACACGTTATACCGACGAAGAATTGGAAGAGTTTAGATTACTGATTGCTCAGAAACTTGACAGTGCCAAAGCTGAATTCCGCACATTGCAAGGAAATTTAAAAAGTGGAAATGAAAATGGCGCAGATAGCACCAACAACAATTACCTAACCTTAGATGACGGAGCCGACACCGCTGAAAAAGAAAATCTCAATCATTTGGCTGCACACCAACTTAAATTTATTAAAAGTTTGGAAGCTGCAATGGTTAGAATTCAGAACAAAACGTATGGAATTTGCAAAACTTCCGGCAAACTCATTCCTAAGGAACGTTTGCGCGCAGTGCCTCATACCACGCAAACCATAGAAGCCAAACTTAAAAAATAAACTTTTGAGTCAGGCTAATTCAAAATGGTTTCACTCACCAAAATTTTGGTGGGCTTTTGGTGTGCTTTTTTCAGCAATTTTAATTGATCAACTCATTAAAATTTATGTGAAAACCCATTTTATTTATGGAGAATCTTATCCAGTTTTTGGTAATTGGTTCAAAATCTATTTTATAGAAAATGATGGCATGGCCTATGGCATGAAACTCTTTGGTGGGGGTACCATTGGTAAACTAATCTTAACCTTCTTCAGAATTATCGTTTCTGCTTTTGGTATTTGGTATTTGACTGCAATTATTAAAAACAAAGGCCATATAGGACTCATTGTGGCGGTTTCGCTCATTTTGGCGGGTGCAATGGGGAATATCATTGACTCCGTATTTTATGGTTACTACTTCGGCGATAGGGCCATGTTGCCTTGGGAAACTACAAGTCATTTTATGAATGCGTATCCTGGTAAATGGTTTGAAGGACAAGTGGTTGACATGTTTTACGCGCCTATGTGGGAAGGTGTTTTTCCAAGATGGATGCCGTTTTGGGGTGGTGAATTATTTACCTTTTTTGCCCCAATTTGGAACTTTGCCGATGCCTGCATTAGCATTGGAGTTGCAATTATGATACTCGGACAAAAGAAATTCTCCTTGCCTTCACCATCAATTGTTTTGAACAAACCCGAATCACAATCAGAAATAAATACCCAAGAAAATTAGACTTCCTAAATTTCAAAGGTTAATTTTGCAATACTTTCAATGGAACTTTCTTTAAACGAACAACAACTATTACGCAGACAATCTCTTGAGCAATTAAGAGCATTGGGCATTGATCCTTATCCAGCGGCTTTATATCCAGTAAACGCCACTGCCGAGGAAATCAGAAATGAATATCCCACCAATCCTGATAAATTTAAACAGGTTATTGTTGCCGGTAGAATGATGGCGAGAAGAATCATGGGGAAAGCTGCTTTTGCTTCTATTCAAGACAGCACTTCGAAAATTCAAGTGTACGTGAATAGAGATGAAATTTGCCCTGAGGAAGACAAAGAAATGTACAACACTGTATTTAAAAAATTGCTTGATATTGGCGATTTTATTGGTGTTGAGGGATATGTTTTTACCACACAAACAGGTGAAATTTCTATCCATGCAAGTAAAATTACCTTACTTTCAAAATGTTTAAATCCATTGCCTCTTCCAAAAGAAAAAGACGGTGTGGTTTATGATGCATTTACAGACCCAGAATCTCGTGCACGCATGCGCTACGTAGATTTGGTTGTG